>Ga0116231_10001928_pt1 | contig 43226 bp, 34 predicted proteins | sample S1TSphgellanicum_2_FD_89695 | JGI IMG/M metagenome (GOLD analysis project Ga0116231, IMG submission 89695) | Host-associated microbial communities from peat moss isolated from Minnesota, USA - S1T2_Fd - Sphagnum magellanicum MG | ecosystem: Host-associated > Plants > Peat moss > Unclassified... | reverse complement strand
GCTTTCGTTTCATTCGCGAACGCCACATAGGTCACGACGCGCCAAGGGGTGAATTTCGCGGTGTGCGGTGATTTTCCGGCGTTGTGTTCAGCCAATCGGCGCTTCAAGTCCGAGGTCATTCCGACATAGCGAGCGTTCGGTGTGTCGAGGCTTTCCAACAGATAGACATACTTCACGAGCTGCCCTTCTTCGCTAAAGCTTCGAAGGGCATCCTGCTTCGAATTCCACCCGCAGGACTAGTCCTGCGAAGCTCGAAGAGCGAAGCAGGATGGCGGTGGGAGAGGGATTCGAACCCTCGATACGGTTTCCCGTATACACGCGTTCCAGGCGTGCGCCTTCAACCACTCGGCCACCCCACCATGCTTCATCTGGGCCTTTAGGCGGGCGAGCGGCTGTAACGCCGCCGCCCAGGCCGGGAAGGGCGCGAGATATACCTGGCGGGGCCTTTACCGCAAGCCTCTTTGAACCCGCCTCGGTTACCGCGGCGGTGTCGGCTTCCTATGTCTAAGGTCAAAGCCAATTGGAGCTCGCCATGCTGTTCAGCCGCAAGTCAACGGAACTGCCGACGCCGGAGACGGCGTTGAAGGGCCGCCCCGAGGCGATCCCCACGGCGGCCAGCCATTTTGTGAACGGTCACGCCCTGAAAGGCCCTTATCCGGAAGGTGTGGAGCTGACCCAGGTGGCGATGGGTTGCTTCTGGGGTGTGGAGCAGCTGTTCTGGTCGCGTCCGGGTGTCTGGGTGACGGCGGTCGGCTACGCCGGCGGCGTCACGCCCAATCCCACCTATGAAGAGGTCTGCTCGGGCCGCACCGGCCACACCGAGGTGGTGTTGATCGCCTTCGATCCAAAGCTCATCGCCTATCCGGAGTTGCTCAAGATCTTCTGGGAAGGGCACGATCCGACCCAGGGTATGCGTCAGGGAAACGATGTGGGCACCCAGTATCGTTCGGCCCTCTACACCTACAGCGATGCGCAAGCCCAAGCGGCGCTGGCGTCGCGCGACGCTTACGATAAGGCGCTGCGGGCGCGAGGGTTTGGGGCGGCGACCACCGAGATCGAGGCGGCGGGGCCGTTCTATTTCGCCGAGGCCTACCATCAGCAGTACCTGGCTAAAAACCCACGCGGTTACTGCGGTGTGGGTGGAACCGGCGTCGTCTGCCCCATCGGCGTAGGCGTCGGCGCCTGACCTTTAGGCGATCGGCGTCAAACTGCGGCCCTCACGCATCATCGCCGCAGTCTATGCGCTAAAGCGTCGCAGTCCGACTCGCATCCTTTATCGCCGTTCGTCATTATGCCCCCTATCGGATGAGAGGGCCTATGATGTTTCAGGCTTATCTGCGACGGCTCCTTGGGTTGGGCTGTCTCACCATCATCGATACCAAAGGCCATGCGGCCGTGTATGGCGACGGATCGGGGCCGCCCGTGACGGTCCGGTTGCGGCCTGGGGCCGCCGGCCGGATCCTCCTCGATCCCGACCTGAAGTTCGGCGAGTGCTTCATGGACGGCGATCTGATCGTCGAGCAGGGCGATATCTACGCTCTGCTGGAGGTGATCGCGCGCAACATGGTGGCCAACCATCGGCCAAGGACGAACGTCGAGCGGCTGCGCTTCGCGATCCAGCGGCGGATCAGCCAGATCAACGATCGACGAGCGGCGCGACGCAACGTCTCCCACCACTACGACCTGTCCTACGACCTTTATCGCCGGTTCCTGGACACCGACATGCAGTATTCCTGCGCCTATTTCGACGCGCCCAACGCTACGCTCGAAGAGGCCCAGACGGCGAAGAAAGCCCATATCGCGGCCAAGCTGCGGCTGCACGACGGCGTCAGCGTGCTCGACATCGGCTGCGGCTGGGGCGGCCTTGGGCTGATGCTAGGCGAACAGGCGGCGGACGCCCGCATCTTGGGCGTTACCTTGAGCCAAGAACAGCTGACCGTCGCCCGCCACCGCGCCCAGTCGCAAGGCATGGCCGATCGCGTGCGCTTCGAGCTGTGCGATTACCGCGATGTGCAGGGACCGTTCGACCGCATCGTCTCGGTCGGCATGTTCGAACATGTGGGGCGACCCAACTATCAGTCCTATTTCGACACGATTGCGAGACTTTTGGCCGACGACGGCGTCGCCCTTGTCCATTCCATCGGCCGCAAGGACGAACCGGGCGTCACCCAGCCCTTCATCCAGAAATACATCTTCCCCGGCGGCTATATTCCAGCCCTCTCCGAAGTGCTGCCGGCGATCGAGCGCGCGGGCCTTTGGGTCGCCGATATCGAAATCTTGCGGCTGCATTACGCCGAGACCCTGCGCGCGTGGCGGCGCCGGTTCGAAGGTCAGCGAAGCGAAATCGCCGACCTTTACGACGAGCGGTTCTGCCGGATGTGGGAATTCTATCTCGCCTCCAGCGAGATCGCCTTCCGCTATTTCGGTTTCATGAACTTCCAAATCCAGCTCACCAAGCGTGTCGACGCCCTTCCGATCACACGCGACTATATGGCCGAGCCTGGCCCTTCGCTGGCGCAGTCGATGGCGGCCGAGCGGACGGCTGCGGCGTAGGCGTCGCGCGCGCTCTTGGTCCTGCCGATTCACGGCGGTCCGGTCGCAAGACTCCCTAGGATTACGAGCGGCGGCTGACTCGGAACGATAATAATCGCGCCATAAACGAAATATTGAGCGGCGGTATGCTTTCGTAACGGTGTTGTCGAGGAGACGATGCTTGTGAACGCGACGTTACCTGTCGTTAAGGATATGCCAAGCGAGGTCGGCGGCCACGCAGACTTGCTTGAGCAGATGGAGTCTGCGCGGCGGGTTATCGAGGTCAAGTTCCTCGGCGCCGGCGAAGTCTTGTCGGACGCTGTCGAAGGCATTGGCGCTCTTGTCACCGCCCTGGACGACCTGACGGGCGCCCTGGACCCGGCGGCCATCGCGGCGACCGCGCAAGACCTTCAGGACGCCGCCGGGAAGTTGACGGCGCTGCCGGCCCATCACTTGGAACAGCGCAGCATCGTGTCCGACCTGGACCGCTATCGCGCCGGGCTTGGGGCTAGTCTGTCCGACATGCGCCAAAGCCTCGCCTACATGCGAGCCTTCACGATGAACATCAAAATTACGGCCGGCGGCATCTTGGAGGCCGATGCGGAATTCGGCATCTTCGCCCAGGAGATGTCCAATCGCATCGAGGCCGGCCGCGCAGAGGTCGACGGTTTGCATCTCGAATTGGAGGCTCTGAAAAAACCCATTGCGGACGTTGCGAGCCATGGCGACACGCTGGCTACTCGGTGCAGCGAACTTATCCCGCTGGTCCCCAACGAGTTGATCGCCAGCGCCAGCGTCATCCGGGAGCATCACAGTCGCATCGCCGCGGCGATCGCGTCCTCGGCCGCCCTCGCGCGCGATATCCGAAAGAAGGTGGGGCGGATTCTGGCCGCGCTTCAGATCGGCGATATTACGCGGCAGCGCATAGAGCATGTCCAAGCCGGATTGGTCATGATCGACCAGCTCGACCCCGAACTTTCCCCCGATCGACGCGCCCGCGCCTCCGCCCTCATCCAGCGGCTGATGGCGGAGCAATTAGGCGACACCATGAGCGACTTCGACCGTGAAGTCAGCGAGATCGTCGCCAGCATGTCCGGGCTCGCCAGCGACGCCAGGGCGCTCCTCAAGTTACGCGACCTGGCCTATGGCGAGGGCGGCGACAGCGAGAACGGATTTCTTAGGGTGTTGGCGCAGCGTCTGGAACAGGCGACGGCGCTTGTCGAGGAGATCGAAACCACCGAACGCGAGGTCTTGACGACCGGCCAAGCCTCAGGCGACGCCGCACAAGTCCTCGCCGGTCGGCTCGCCGCCATCCAGGCGATGAAGGCCGATGTGCAATACATGGCCCTGAATACGACGCTGAAGTCCTGCCGGATCGGCGAGGCCGGTCGCCCCTTGAGCACCATCGCCGTCGAGCTGCGGGCACAGGCCGGTCGTCTCGAGGGGATCGCCAATCAAAGCCTGCAAACCCTGGACAAGCTGATCGCCGCCGCCGCGGCGCTCGTTCAGGATCGTCCAGGACAGAACGGCCATATGTCCGTCTCCGAAGAGGCGACCGCCGCCCTGAGCGCTGCAGCCCGGCGCATCAGCGACGCCAGCGACCGCACCGAGACGGACATCTTGAAGCTGGCCGAGCGCGGGGGCTCTGTCCTCGACCTGTTGAACCGCTCGAGCGGCCGTTTCGGCTTTCAGGAAGAAATCGGCGAAGCGCTTGACCGGGTTGCGGCCGATCTCGCCAATCTGGCGACGAATGCCGAACCCTGTGGCGAAGACATTCAAGACGTCATGGCCGGCGTTCTATCAAGACTGAATGTAAGCTATACCATGGCGCAAGAGCGTGCTTTGCAAGAGACGTTTATCGAGACGTGGAATATCAATCCTTCAGCTCCTAAGGCGGCGTCTGTACCTGCGGAAATCGACAGTAAAAGTGAAATTGAAGATGTGTTATTTTAGAAAGCGCGCCGCATAATACGCGCATTGATAATGCAATTAATATTAAATTATCCTAAGTTAACATCGATATAATAAATTTTATTTTGTAAAAATTTATAATTAATAAAAGCGGGCAAAAATGCGCCTCTTATTTCGCCGATGTATCTGCGCACCCAAAATTTTGCGACCCAAAGAGTGCGGTTGTGGCCCAGCTGAATTTTTTATCTAACTTTAGACGTGCGACGTATGGTTAGGCGTCCGTTAATAGGGGCGGGGCGCTCATCAATTGTTTGAATTTTTAGCTTCCTATCAAAGTACGCCAGGGTTGAGATTTATTAATATATAAATACGCTAAATGATTTGTCGGCTACTGGATGGGCCTTGTTTTGGCCATGTTACAAAAGATAGCGCCAGTCTTAATCACGGGGTGTTGAAATGACGGCCGATGTCTGGCGGCCAATTTTCAAGCCTGGTCGTCGATATTTGCATTCTAAAGCTCGTAAATGGCGGCCGGGACTAAAGTAACAATTTATTAAACTGGAACAAAGCGCCGAATGATTTCGGTCTTCGAGGCGTTTTGCGTATTTATCTGAATTTGCCTTCACTAATATTTAAGCATGGTCCCTAACTATGGCGACAAGCGAATGTGTCGGCAATTTAGGTGAGCCTGGAGCGTCATGTCAGAACCTCAGACTGTCAGTCTGTCGGGTGCGGCTAGCATCCGGAATATTTCGCAATATCACGCTGTCCTGTCCGAGGGCTTGAGCGCTGGAACCGACGTGGTTCTGGACCTGGGCGACATGGAAGAGGCCGACCTGGCCTTTATCCAGCTGGTGATCGCCGCCCGGCGCAGCGTGCAAGCGCGGGGCCTATCCCTCAGCCTCGCCGGTCCGGCGCCCGAACCGGTTCTGCAGACCTTAGAGCGTGGGGGTTTTATCGGCCCAGCCCCGGACGATCGCCGTCGTTTCTGGCTTGCACAGTAAGGGAGCATTTCATGCCGTCGATTCTCACCGTCGATGACTCGGCCAGTATTCGCCAGACCATCAAGATCGCCCTCAGCAGCGAGGGTTATAGCGTGTCGGAGGCCGTGGACGGCGCCGACGGCGTGCAGAAGGCTGACGCAGGCGCTTACGACCTGATCGTCACCGACCTGAACATGCCGATCATGGATGGGCTGACCATGATCCGGGAGCTGCGCAAGAAGCCGGCCCATGCGGGCGTGCCCATCCTGTTCCTGACCACCGAATCCGACGCCGAAATGAAGGCGCAGGCCAAGGCCGCCGGCGCGACAGGCTGGCTGACCAAACCGTTCGATCCCGACCAACTGGTCAAGATCGTGAATAAGGTGCTAGCGCGATGAGCGCGACCGATCCCGTCGAAATCTTCCGCGTTGAAGCTCAGGAGCTCCTGGAGCAGATCGAGCAGGGGCTGTTGGACCTGTCCCACACCCCTGGCGACAAGGAGCTGGTGGCCGCGGTGTTCCGCGCGCTGCATACGCTCAAAGGGTCGGGCGCCATGTTCGGCTTCGACGCCCTGGCCGGCTTCACCCACCACTGTGAAACCGCATTCGACCGGGTGCGCAAGGGCGAGGTCCAGGCCACGCCCGATCTCGTCGCCGCCGTCCTGAACGCCATGGATCATATGCGGGCCTTGGCCGAGGGGCGCCCCTGCGATGCGAGCGTGGGCGACGCCCTGCTGGTGGAGCTGGAGCGCGTGGTCGCCGCCGCCGGGGGCGCGCCGACCGCGGCGCTTGCCGCCGACGCCGAGATTGCCAGCCCCACCCAAGTCGATCCCGCCTCCGGTGCTAAGACTTGGCGGATCGTCTTCACTCTAGGCGAGGACGTGCTGGTCAATGGCACGCGCCCCCTGCCCATGCTGGATGAGCTGCGCGATCTTGGGGCATGCGACATCCGCGCCCTGACCGACGCCATTCCGCCGCTTGAGGCGCTGACGCCCACCCACTGCCATCTGGGCTGGGAGGTCGTGCTGACGACCGATCAACCGCGCTCCGCCATCGAAGACGTCTTCATGTTCGTCGTCGACGACATGACCTTGGACATCTCGGAGGTTCTATCCGAGGCCGCCGAGGCGCCGCCGCCGGCGGTATCGGCTGTGCTTCCGCCTGTCGCCGCTGCCCACCCTGACCCCGATATCGCCGCCGCCACGGTGGACGCCAAGTCCGCCCGCGCCGACGCCAGCGTTCGCGTGCCGGCCCAGCGTTTGGACGAACTGATGGACCGCGTGGGCGAGTTGGTTATCGCCCAGTCCCGCTTGAAGCAGATCGCCGGCGCCAGCCAGGACATGAGCTTGCGCTCCGTCGCCGAAGAGATCGAGCACCTGGCGTCGGAACTCCGCGACAGCATGATGTCGGTACGCATGGTGCCGGTGGCGCAGCTGTTCAGCCGCTTCCGCCGCCTGATCCACGATCTCTCCCGCGACACGGGCAAGGAGATCGACCTCATTACCGAAGGCGAAACCACCGAGCTCGACAAGACGGTGATCGAGCGGCTCGCCGATCCCCTGATCCATCTGATCCGCAACTCCGCAGACCATGGTCTTGAGAGCCCGGAAGAGCGGCTCGCCGCCGGCAAACCCGCAGCCGGCCGTATCGTCCTCGCCGCCCGCCAGGCCGGCGCGGAGGTGGTAATCACGGTCAAGGACGACGGACGCGGCGTCAATCGCGATCGCGTGCGCGCCAAGGCGGAGGAGAACGGGCTCCTGGCGCCCGGCGCCGCGATCGGCGACGCCGAGCTGTTGCAGATGATCTTCCAGCCTGGCTTTTCCACCGCCGCCAAGGTCACCAACCTGTCGGGCCGTGGCGTCGGCATGGATGTCGTCAAACGCACGATCGAAGGTCTGCGCGGTTCGCTGGAGCTGTCCAGCCCCGCCGGAGAGGGATCCCAGGTCGCTCTGCGCATCCCGCTGACGCTCGCCATTATCGACGGTCTGCTCGTGCGGGTTGGATCGGGCCGCTATGTCATCCCGCTCTCGACCGTCGAGGAATGCCTGGAGCTGACGCCCGAGCAGGACGCCCGCTCGACCGGTCGCAGCGTCCTGACCATCCGCGATCAGCTGGTGCCGTTCATGCGCCTGCGGTCGATGTTCAACACCAAGGCCCCGCCGGACGCCTATCAGAAGATCGTGGTGGTCTCCACGGGCGGCGAGCGGGTCGGCCTGGTGGTGGATCAGATCCTGGGCGACCACCAGACGGTGATCAAGCCGCTGTCGGTCTTCCACTCGGAGGTCGGCGCCTTTTCCGGGGCCACCATCCTGGGCGACGGCGGCGTGGCCCTGATCCTGGATGTGGGCCACCTGACCAGCGAAGCGGCGCAAAACGACCCCGCGCCGCTGCGCGCCGCAAGTTGAGGGGACTCGAACCATGACCCAAAACGCAACGCTCTTCGAGAACGGCGCCGTCGACGTCTTGACCTTCGACCTGGACGGGGAGGTCTTCGCCATCGAAGCCACCTTGGTGCAGGAGGTGGTGGACAAGGCGCCGGAGACGTCGGTGCCCGGCGCGCCGGCCTTCGTCGACGCCGTCATCAACTTCCGTGGGCGGATCATTCCTCTGGCCGACCTGCGCTTGGCCTTCAGCCTGGACGCCCGCGACACCTCGCTCGACAGCCGGATCATCGTCATCGCCCACGAGATGGAGGGGGAGACGACGCTGATCGGCCTGCGCGCCGACAAGGTCTATGAGGTCACGACGCTGAACGAGGCGGCCACCGAAGCGCCGCCGCGGATCGGCCTGCGCTGGCGTCAAGACTTCGTCCAGTGCCTGGCCAAGCGGGACGACGACATCATCGTCGTTCCCGACCTCGCCGCCATCTTCGCCGCCCGCGGGCAGCCGAGAGCCGGCGCAACCGTCACTCCGCTTTCCACCCATTAACCTCAACGCCCTGAAACCTCACCACATTGGGAGAGTAGACATGCGCTTCACGATTAAGCTCAAGCTCGGATTAGCCTTCGGTGCGGTCGTCGTCATGGCCAGCATCATGGCGATCCTCGCCATCACCAATCTGTCGGCCTTGAACACCGACATCACCAATATGGTGAAGGGACCCGTCGCCAGCGTGAACTACGCCGGCGACATGGCCACCAAGGTTATGGAGCTGGTGAAGCTCGAAAAAGACATGGCTCTGAATACCGACGCTGTGCAGATCAGCGCCTACGACCGCGAGCTTCTTGGGATGCGTCAGCAGGTGCTCGATGAGCGCGAAAAGCTGATGTCTGTGGCGGACCCGCAAACCAAGGCCAAGGTCGATGAATTCTCTGGAGAATGGCAGGCCTGGATACCGGTCCAAGACGAAATTCGCCGGCTGGGCACGATCAACACCACCGAGAGCAACGCCCAAGCCGCCGCCTTGTCCATGGGCAAAAGCAACGCCGCCGTGGCGCAGATGAAGAAGACCCTGAACGATATCAACGCCATCACGAACAGGGCGCTCGCCAAGGTCGACTCCGACACCAACGATCAATACGCAACCGCCCGTAATGTTCTGATCGGCGCGGCGCTTCTGATCCTGGTGCTCTCCACCGCCACGGCGGTTTGGATCGCCCGCAGCATCAGCATCGGTCTCACCAAGGTCAGCGGCCTGGCCAAGGCCGTGGCGCTGGGCGACCTCAACCAGAAGGTCGAGGTCACGACGAACGACGAGATCAAGGATCTGGTCGAGACCGTCAACGCGATGACAGAAAACTTGCGCGCCACCGCCGCCATCGCCGACAAGATCGCCGAAGGCGACCTGACCGTGAAGGCCAAGCCCTTGTCGGACAAGGACACCCTGGGTCTGGCCTTGGAGCAGATGGTCGAGCGCCTGCGCAGTGTGGTCGGCAACGCCCTTATTGCATCGGATAGCGTCTCTTCCGGCAGCCAGGAGCTGTCGGCGACGTCCGAACAGATCAGCCAAGGTGCGACCGAACAGGCCGCTGCGGCCGAGCAGGCGTCGGCGTCCATGGAAGAAATGGCCGCCAACATCAAGCAGAACGCCGACAACGCCGCCCAGACCGAGAAGATTTCTCGCCAATCGGCCAAGGACGCGGAGCTGAGCGGCGAAGCGGTGAACCGTGCGGTGACGGCCATGCAGACCATCGCCGAGAAGATCACCATCGTGCAGGAAATCGCCCGTCAGACCGACCTTCTGGCCCTGAACGCGGCGGTGGAAGCGGCCCGGGCCGGCGAACACGGTCGCGGCTTTGCGGTGGTGGCGTCGGAAGTGCGCAAGCTCGCCGAACGCAGCCAGGTGGCCGCCACCGAAATCGGCGCCGTCTCTTCCGAAACCGTCAAGGCGGCCCAATCGGCGGGCGAGATGCTGCAAACGCTCGTGCCCAATATCCGCCGCACGGCGGAGCTGGTCGCCGAGATCAGCGCGGCCTGTCGCGAACAGGACGTCGGGGCCAGCCAGATCAACGAGGCGATCCAACAGCTCGACAAGGTGACCCAGCAGAACGCCGCCGCCTCCGATCAGATGACCTCGACGTCCGAAGAGCTGTCGGGTCAGGCCGAGGAACTGCAAGCCTCTATCGCCTTCTTCCGCACCGAAGCCACCAACGCCGTCAAGACGACTCAACCCGTACGGACCCCGGCGCGCACGGCTCCGGCCAAGGCGGCCGCCGAGACCGCCTCGGCGCCTCGCAAGGCGGCGCCGTCCAAGGCGGCTAGCGTTGCGGCGCAACAGGCCCGCGCCAAAGGCTTCGCCCTCGACCTGACGCTGGGCGGTCCCGACGCGGACGACGCCGACTTCAAAGCTTACGCGTAAGCCAAAAACACCCCCGCTAAACCCACCAGCATCTAGGAGGCCAGTGTGCGCTTTACGATCAAATTGAAACTCGCCCTGGCTTTTGGCCTCATCATCCTGATGCTGGTGGGAGCGACGGGCTTTGGCATCGCCAGCCTTGGTACCGTGAATAGCACGATGATGGGGCTGGTCTCTGGCCCCGTGGCCAGGATGAAGTTGGCTCAGGACGTTCGGGGCGAGCTGCTGCAGATCGTCCGGAGTGAAAAGAATATCATCATCGAGACCGATCCCACGAAAATGAAGATTTTCGATGATGAGCTTGCAAAAGCACGTCAGGTCTTTGCCGACATGCTCGACCAAGGCGAGAAAATCTCGTCGAATGAAGGTAAGGTGAAATATGGCGACCTAAAGACAATTTGGGAAACCATCAAGCCGCTTGACTCGAAACTGCGCGAGCTGGCGCTGGCGAATAAAAACACCGACGCCACGGCGCTGTCTCTGGGTGAGCTGAGGACCGCGACGAATAACGGCATCAAGCTTGCCGAAGACGTGGTCGGTCTCACCGAGCAGCAGATGAAAGCGGATCAGGAATCAGCCGCCGCAACCTACGCGACCACCCGTAATGTACTGGTAGGCTTGGTGTTCGTGTCCGTCTTGATCGCCGCCGCGGCTGCCGTCTGGATGGCGCTCAGTATAAGTCAGGGTCTGCGCAAGATCGGCGAGCTGGCCGATGCCGTCGCCATCGGCGATCTCAACAAAAGCGTTGAGCTCAATACAAACGATGAGATCAAGGATCTGGTGGATACGGTCAATCGCATGACCGCCAACCTGCGCGCTACCGCCGCCATCGCCGACAAGGTCGGCTACGGCGATCTCAACGTCGAGCCCAAGCCGCTCTCGGACAAAGACACCCTGGGCCACGCTTTGGAGCGGATGGTCATAAACCTGCGCGCCACCGCCGCCATCGCCGACAAGGTCGGCTACGGCGATCTCAGCGTCGAGCCCAAGCCGCTCTCGGACAAAGACAGCTTGGGCCAGGCTTTGGAGCGGATGGTGATCAACCTGCGCGCCACCGCCGCCGTGTCGGACAAGATCGCCGATGGCGATCTGACGGTGAACCCCAAGCCCTTGTCCGACAAGGATACCTTGGGCCTGGCCCTGGAGCGAATGGTGGAGCGGCTGCGGAGCGTCGTTGGCAACGCTCTGATCGCGTCGGACAACGTCTCGTCCGGCAGTCAGGAACTGTCCGCCACGGCCGAACAGGTTAGCCAAGGCGCGACGGAACAGGCGTCCGCCGCCGAACAGGTATCCGCGTCGATGGAGCAGATGGCCGCCAACATCAAACAAAATGCCGATAATGCGGCTCAAACAGAGAAGATTTCTCGGCAATCGTCGAAGGATGCCGAGGTGAGCGGCGAGGCGGTCAATCGTGCGGTGACGGCGATGCAGACCATCGCCGAAAAGATCACCATCGTGCAGGAAATCGCCCGTCAGACCGACCTTCTGGCCCTGAACGCCGCGGTGGAAGCGGCCCGGGCCGGGGAGCACGGTCGCGGCTTCGCGGTCGTGGCTTCTGAAGTGCGTAAGCTCGCCGAACGCAGCCAGGTGGCGGCCACCGAAATCGGCGCCGTCTCCTTCGAAACGGTCAAGGCGGCCCAATCCGCCGGCGAAATGCTGGCGGCGTTGGTGCCCAACATCCGCAAGACCGCTGAGTTGGTCTCAGAAATCAGCGCCGCCTGCCGCGAGCAGGATATCGGCGCAAGCCAGATCAACGAGGCGATCCAGCAGCTGGACCAAGTGACCCAGCAAAACGCTTCGGCCTCGGAGCAGATGACGGCGACATCGGAAGAGCTGTCGGGTCAAGCCGAGGAGCTTCAGGCCTCCATCGCCTTCTTCCGCACGGACGCGGCCAGCGCCGGCAAGAGCATGGCGACGACGATGCCTTCACGCGCCCGCGCCGACGCTCCCGTGAAGTCCGCAGCCAAGTCCGCTATCGCCGCCCGCAAGGCCAACGGCGTGGCGGCCCAGCAGGCCCGCGCGAAGGGCTTTGCGCTTGACCTCACCCAAGGCGGTCCGGACGCGGCCGACGCCGATTTCAGAGCATACGCATAACATGGCCCTCCTTTCGCAATCCAAATCGTCGGACGCCGGCCAATTCGTCACCCTGGCCTTAGGCCAGGAGGTCTTCGCCGTCCCCGTCGCCTTTGTGCGGGAAATCCTCGACTACCGCACGCCCTTCAAGGTCCCCGAAGGTCCGCCCTACTTGTTGGGGCTGATCGATGTGCGGGGACGGGGCACGCCCTTGATCGACCTGCGGCTCAAGCTGGGCCTCCCCAGCGTGCCGCCGGATGCGGCCACCCGCATTCTGGTCCTGGACGTGCCCGTCGGCGACCGCATCCTCGCCCTTGCGCTGGTGGCGGATCGAGTGATCGAGGTCGCCACCTTCAAGCCTCAGGAGGTGGAGGCCGCGCCCGATATCGGCGTGCCGTGGCGCTCGGATTACATCCAGGGTGTCGTGCGGCGAGAGCAGGACTTTGTCGTCCTGTTCGACCTGCCGACCCTTCTGGCCAGCGCCCAGTCCGCCCTTGCAGGCTCGGCGTTGGCCGGCGCCGGCGTCAACCCCGAGGTGTCCACGGCCCAGCGTGTGGCTTAGTCAGTGGGTTCAAAATGCCTAATTCAGCCCACGCGGCGGCGCTGCCGACGGGCTTGACCGCCCGCAATTACGCCCGGTTGGCGGCGCTGATCAACGACGCCAGCGGCATCAAGATGCCGGCCGGCAAGCAGACCATGCTTGAGGGGCGCCTGCGACGCCGCATCGTCGCGCTCGGCATTCCCGATCTTAACGCCTATTGCGACTACCTGTTCGACGACGGCGATTTCGAGACCGAGCTGGTCCACCTGATCAACGTTGCGACCACCAACAAGACCGATTTTTTCCGCGAGCCGGCCCACTTCGACTTCATGACCAAGGTCGCTTTGCCCGCCCTGGCGGACACGGGCCGTCGTCAGATAAAGCTTTGGAGCGCGGCGGCCTCAATAGGCGCTGAGGCCTACACCTTGGCCATGGTGATGGAGGAGTTCCGTCGCGGCGGCCGTGGCCCCGACTATTCCATCCTCGCCACCGACATCTGTACCGAAGTTCTGCACCAGGCCGCATTGGGCCGGTTTCAGTCCGCGATGATCGACCCGGTGCCGCTGGAGCTGCGCCGCCGCTATGTTTTGAAATCGCGCGATCCTGACGCCGACGAGGTGAGAATCGCGCCGATCCTTCGCGCTAAAATATCTTTCGCGCGTCTGAATCTGATGGATAGCACCTATCCTGTGGATACGGACATGGACTTCATATTCTGCCGCAACATTTTGATCTATTTTGATAAACCGACCCAGGAACGGGTGCTGTCGCGCCTCTGCTATCACCTCCGCCCTGGCGGCTATCTCGTGCTTGGCCATTCCGAATCCGCCGTCGGTGTGGATCTGCCCGTCGTGGCGGTCGTCAATACGATCTTCCAGAAGGTGTAGGGCCATGCTGCAAGCCAAGAAGCGCGTCCGGGTTTTGATCGTCGACGACTCCGCGACCGTGCGACAGACCCTGGCGGCTGTGCTGGAAGCCGATCCCGAGATCGAAGTCTTGGGCGTCGCGTCCGATCCCTTTGTGGCGGCCAGTCGTATCCGCGACGAGATTCCCGATGTGATCACGCTGGACGTGGAAATGCCGCGCATGGACGGCATCACCTTTCTGCGTAAGCTGATGGCCCAGCACCCCATCCCCGTCGTCATGTGCTCGTCGCTTGTCGAGGCCGGCTCCGAAACCCTTATGCAGGCCTTGGAGGCGGGCGCCGTCGACATCATCCTCAAACCCAAGATCGGCGTCGGCGACCACCTGAGCGAGGCGCGCGACCGGATCTGCGAGGCTGTGAAGGGCGCGGCCCAGGCCCGGGTCGGGCGCACGCGCGACCGGCGTCCCGCGCCCGCATCGCTCGATCCTCAAGCGAAGTTGACGGCCGACGCCATGCTGCCGCCGCCCCGGGCTGGCGCCATGGCCCGCACAACGGAGATCATCGTCTGTATCGGCGCCTCGACCGGCGGGACCGAGTCTCTGCGCGAGGTGCTCGAAGCGCTCCCGGCCGACGCGCCGGGGATCGTTATCGTCCAGCACATGCCGGAAAAATTCACAGCCTCCTTCGCCAAGCGTCTGGACAGCCTGTGTCAGGTTCATGTGAAGGAAGCGGCGGATGGCGACGCCGTCCTGCGCGGGCATGTTCTGATCGCGCCTGGCAACCTGCACACCATGATCGAGCGTAGCGGCGCGCGCTATTACGTCTCTGTCAAGGAGGGGCCGCTGGTCTCTCGCCACAGACCGTCCGTAGACGTTCTATTTCGCTCCGCCGCCCGCTCCGTCGGCTCCAACGCCGTGGGCGTGATCATGACCGGCATGGGCGACGACGGCGCTCGGGGGCTGGAGGAAATGAAAAACGCCGGCGCCTTTACGCTCGCCCAGGACGAAGCGACCTGCATCGTGTTCGGTATGCCCAAAGAGGCGATCGCCAGGGGCTGCGTCGATCGGATCGTCCCGCTGCAGAATCTGGCTCGTGAAATCCAGTATGCGGCGGCGCGCTGAGCTATAGCCCCACGGCGAACCCCACACGCAGGAAAAACGGCGGCTCCGCGTAGGGCGCAGGCTGCTCCACTGTCTCACCGCCAGCAAACATCTCCCCGCTCCAGCCGCAGCGCCAGTCAGCGCCGGCAGGTAAGCGCACCTCCCGGACCGTTGCGCCGCGCTCTACCACAGGCGCGACCAGTAGGGCGTCGCCCAGCATGAACTCGTCCGTCGGCTCCCAGCACGCGGGATCGTCGGGGAAGTCGTAGAAGGTGGGACGGATCACCGGCTCGTAGTCGCTGCGGTAGCGCGCGAGCAGCTTTGACAGGTAGGGTGTGAGGCGGGTCCGCAAACCCATCAGCTTGCGGATATCGTCCAGCACGTCCCTGTGCATCCAGGGTTCGTTGACCGTGCCGTCGTCGTTCCAGGAGTGGATCGAGAACCGCGGCATGAAGACCCCGAAGCCGACCCAGCGCGTGAACAGCTCAGGATCGGGCCTGGGTCCGGCGAAGCCGCCGATGTCGTGCCCGATATTGGAGACGCCCGACAGCGCCAAGCCTAGGCCCATCGGGATGTTCCACTTGAGCGAGGCCCAGGATGTGGAGTTGTCGCCCGACCAGGTCTGGGCGTAGCGCTGCATCCCTGCCGCGCCCGACCGCGAGATCAGGAAGGGCGGTTGGTCCGGGGCGAAAGCGCGCTGGGCGTCGCGTGACGCCCGCAGCATCAGGAGCGTCTGCAACGGCTTCATCGCCTGGGCCGGATAGGGCCGGCCGAAGCCGTGAGCCTGGGCTGCGGGATTGGTCACCTCGTACTCGTTGTTGTCGTTCCAGGTGGCGGCGACCCCGAGCGCCAGGAGCTGGGCGGTGACCTGAGACTTCCACCAGTCGAAGGTCTCAGGGTTGGTGAAGTCGAGATAGGCGCCCGGCGCATCCCAGAACTGCTCCAGCGTCGGCTGGCCGTGTGTATCTTTCAAGAACAGGCCCGCCGCCTTGGCCGCTTCGAACGCCGGATGGTCGTGCAGCAGGGCCGGCTTGATATTGGCGATCAGCTTCACCCCCGCCGCCGCATAACTTTCGACGAAGCCCGCCGGGTCTGGAAACTTGTCCCGGTTCCAGTGGAAGACGTAGCGCTTGTGCCCGATGGAGGTGTAGCCGGACGAGAGGTGGAAGGATGTGCACGGGATGTCGTGCCGCTCCAAATCCTCCAGGAACCTGGCCATCTGCACCGCGGCGTCGGGGGCGTCGGTATAGGCCATGGTCGAGCCGGAATAGCCCAGCGCCCAGTCGGGCGTCTCTGCGGGGCGCCCCGTCAGCCAGGTGAAGCGGCGCACGACCTGTGGTACGGTGGGGCCGGCCAGAAAATAGAGGTCGAGATCGCCGTGGTCGGCGGAGAAATAGCGGTAGGGGCCGTGGTAGTTGCTGTGCTCGCAGCCGAAGTCGAAGCTGCAATCGGCCAAGGTGTCGTAGAAGAGGCCAAACGCCAGCCCGCTGTCGGGTTTACGGACGATGTAGAAGGGGATGTGTTTGTAGAGCGGATCCGACGTTTCGGCGTCGTAGCCCATGGCGTCGAGGTTGGAGAGGCGAAGCCGCCGCCCGGCCCGGTCCATGCCGCCGGATCGTTCGCCCAAACCGAAATACTGTTCGCCCGGCGTGCGCGCCAGATAATGGCGCACCGTCCCGCCCCACCAGCCGAAGTCATAGGCCTGGGTCGGCCGGTCGTGCATGGCCTCTATCCAGGTTTCGCCCAGTTTCACGCGCCAGCGGCAGGCGAGGTTTTCGAGCGCGATGGTGAGTCGCACGCGCGCGGTCGAGACGGTCACGACGCCGGCCTCCGCCCGATCCAGGGCGAAGGCGGGGCAGGTAAAGCCCTCGAGGTCGAACCGGTCGCGTCCCTCCAGCGGCCCGTCGTCGGCGCCGGGCGCCAGCGTCCAGCTCCGCGGCTGTTCGAGCGCGCCGTTCGGCAGCACCAGAAGCCGGACCAGATCGTTTTCCAGCACAAAGATATGGGCGACCGCGCCGGTATCGCTGGCGAGCGTCAGGTGGGCGCCGTCGGTGGCGGCGAGGTGGAACCGTGGCGGGCGGTCGAGCGTGGCGGGGCGGGTCAATCGAGGTCTCCAACCGGGGCGATCCCGCGCAGCAGGAGCACCAGGACAGCCAGGCCTGCGAGATCGAACGCGCTGAGGCAGGCGAACAGCGGCCCATAGCCGGTGGTCTCCACCAGCTGGCCGATCGTCAAGGAAAACATCAGCCCGCCCGCCCATCCCGCGCAGCCGACCCAGCCATTGGCGCCGCCGAGCTGGCGCGAGGGGAAGAGGTCGGCGCTCAAGGTGTTGATCGTGACCGAGATGATCTGGTGGGCGAAGCCGCCGATGCACAGAAGCCCGATCGCCAGATAGGGGCTGACGGCCAACGCCACGCATCCGGGCGCGATCATCATTACCGCCCCGATGGCGACGGTGACTTGGCGCGCGACTAAGAGGTCTAGTCGCGCGACCTGCATCAGCCAGGGCGACAGATACCCCCCAACCACCCCGCCGAGATCGGCCGCCAAGAACGGCGCCCAGGCGAACAGCGCGATCCGCTGTAGGTCCCAATGTCGCGCGGTCGCGAGATAGAGGGGAATCCAGAAGCTGAAGGTCTGCCAAGCGGGCTCGGCCAGAAAGCGTGGAATGGCTATGGCCCAGAACCGCCGTGTGACCAAGAGGTCCATGCCATCCCGCAATGAGCGCGCCTTCGGCTGAGCCTGGCCTGCGGGCGAGCGATAGAGCCCGAGCCACATGGCCGCCCAAATACCGCCCAAGAGCCCCGTCGCGACAAAGGCCGAGCGCCAGCCGTAAGCCAGGGTGAGCGCGACGGTCAGGGGCGGGGCGAGCATGGCGCCGAGCGACGTACCGGCGTTGAACCAGCCCACGGCCTTGGAGCGGTCTGCGCCGCCGAACCATTCCGATATCGCCTTCATGCCCGCCGGGATCGCCGCCGCCTCGCTGGCGCCCAGCAGGCCGCGAAAGCCCGCCAAGGCCGGCCAGCCGTTTGCGCCCGCGTGCAGAACGCCCGCCGCCGACCAGGCCAGGGCGAAGGCGGCGAATCCAATCCGCACCCCCAACCGGTCCAACACGAACCCGCAAACCGGCTGCATCACGGTATAGGCGAGCTGAAAGGCGCCCACGACGTAGGAGTATTCACGCACGCCGAAATGCAGCGTCCGTTCCAGTTGAGGCGCCAGCACGGCCAGGGAATTGCGGGACAGATAGTTGACGACGGTGCCCAGGCTGACGAGGGCGACGAAACCCCAACGACGCGCGGACGGGGGCCGAACCGGCGGTTTCACAAGCTGCCCGTTCAGATGGCGGCGCGGCGGCGATAGGCGTCGCGTCTGACCTCCGCCTCCTGACGCACGCGCTGCATCGCTTCGCTTTCCGTGGCCGCCAACAGGCCGTCGATCACCCGGGTCAGGTGGTCGCGCATAGCCGCGCGCGCCGCCTGGGGATCGCGGGCGACAAGGGCCTCGAAAATCTCGCGATGCTCCTCCAGCCTCGGCCGGTCGCCGCTGGCCCGGGCGCGCGCCAACATCTCCCGACAGAGCGGCGAGCGGTAGCGCAGGTCCCACAGCATCTCCACCACGCTCACCAGGGCGCTGTTGCGGGTCGCCTTGGCGATCAGCACGTGAAACCGACGGTCGGCGCGTTCCGCCGAGCTTGGATCGGCCCCCGCGGGCGCAATCGTCTCATTGGCGAGGTCGTGCAGCGTGGCCTCCAGCTCGGCGACCTCCGCATCGGTGATCGACGTGGCGGCGAGTGCGCAGGCCTCGCCCTCCACAGCGCGACGCGCTTCGGTCAGTTCGAATGGGCCGATGTCGAGATCGGCGCCGCCATCGAGGCTCGGGGCGCGGTGGGTGACATAGACGCCAGAGCCGTGGCGGGATTCGACGAAGCCTTGGATCTCAAGCGCAATCATCGCCTCACGCACTGTCGGCCGGCTGACGCCGAATTGTTCCGCCAGGTCGCGCTCGGACGGCAGGCGGCGGCCACGCGGATAGTCTCCGCCTTTGATGCCGTCCGCGATGGAGCGCGCCACCTGCTGATAAAGTTTCTTCGATCCAGTGTCGTCGCTCATGGTTCGCCTAGCACCCCGCCGCGATAGTTGACACGACGCGGGTCGGATTGCAATAAGTGGTCAGGCCAATTCAAGGGGTGTTGGACGGCTGCAAAGGCCCTTGCGCCTGCGCCACAACGTGTTTTCACCCTTGCGTCCGATATACTCAAACGACTCACGCTTAGGCATACGCATGAAGATCACCGGCGCACGCGTCATTGTCACCTGTCCTGGACGCAACTTCGTTACGCTGAAGATCGAGACGGACCAGGGGCTCCATGGCGTCGGCGACGCGACCTTGAACGGGCGGGAACTCTCGGTCGCTAGCTACCTGACCGACCATGTGATCCCCACTCTGATCGGTCGCGACGCCCAGCGGATCGAGGACATCTGGCAGTACCTCTACAAGGGCGCCTATTGGCGGCGGGGGCCTGTGACCATGAGCGCAATCGCCGCGGTCGATCAGGCGCTGTGGGACCTGAAGGCCAAGCAGGCGGGTTTGCCGCTTTATCAACTGCTCGGCGGCGCCTGCCGCGAGGGCGTGACGGTCTATGGCCACGCCAATGGCGAGACGATCGAGGAGACGCTCACCGAGGCGGCCGCCTATATCGAGCGCGGTTATCTCGCCGTTCGGCTCCAGACCGGCGTGCCTGGCCTGAAATCGACCTATGGGGTGTCCAAGGACAAGCTGTTCTACGAACCGGCGGATGGCGCAAATCCGACCGAAAACGTCTGGTCGACCGAGAAATACCTCCGCTCAGCGCCCAATTTGTTCGCCGCAGCTCGGGAAAGGCTCGGTTGGGACGTCCATCTGCTCCACGACGCCCATCATAGGCTGACCCCGATCGAGGCGGCGCGCTTGGGAAAGGATCTGGAGCCTTATCGCCTGTTCTGGCTGGAAGACGCGACGCCGGCTGAGAATCAGGAGCGGTTCCGCATCGTCCGGCAGCACACCACGACGCCCTTGGCCGTGGGCGAGGTGTTCAACTCCATCCATGACTGCCGTACCCTGATCCAGGAGCAGCTGATCGACTACATCCGCTCTACGGTGGTTCATGCGGGCGGGATCACGGGCCTGCGCCGAATCGCGGCGCTGGCGGACCTCTATGGCGTGCGCACGGGCTGCCATGGAGCGACAGATCTATCGCCCATTTGCATGGGCGCGGCGCTGCATTTCGATCTGTCGATCCCCAATTTCGGCATCCAGGAATATATGCGCCATACGGAGGAGACCGACGCCGTCTTCCCCCACGCCTACAGCTTCAGCGGCGGACGGCTGCATCCGGGCGAGGCGCCAGGACATGGCGTCGATATCGATGAAGCCCTGGCCGCCCGCTATCCGTACCAGCGTCGAAGCCTGCCGGTGAACCGCCTCGAAGACGGGACGATGCACGACTGGTAAGGACAGCTGTGTCAATTGCGTCGCAGCAGGGTCCTTAAACTAGGCGACTTTGGGGCGTGACTTGACATTGGCATGACAAATGTGGCCTAACCAAATCAGACGCGCCAGGGGCCGATAGGCCTCAACAGAGCGCGAAATCCAGCGTCGACATAACGGCGCGCCCGTAGGGGGAAACGATGTTTCAACGACGCGTGCAAGGCCTGTTGCTGGCCGCCACATCGACATTCGCCTTAGCCGCCGCGGCGCCGGCGCTGGCCCAAACGGCCGCAAGTTCACCGCCGCCAACGCCAGCCGCGCCCGCAACATCCGCCTCGACCGACGCCCTGCCCACAGTCGTCGTCACCGCCCAGAAGCGGTCTGAAAACGTTCAAAAGGTCGCGGTCGCCCTCACGGTGGTCGGCGCCGACGTGATGAAGCAGAACGGGATCACGAACACCGAGGGCCTGGACGAGGTGGTGCCCTCGCTGGAGTTCAAGAAGGGCACGGCGAACGTCAACTCAACCCTCTCGATCCGCGGCGTCGGCACCCAATCCTTCTCCTCGGGCGCCGAGCCCAGCGTCTCGACGGTTGTGGACGGCGTCGTCTATGGCCGCGCGGGCATGGCTTTTCAGGAGTTCACCGATATCGACCACATTGAGGTCGCGGGCGGTCCCCAGGGCACGCTGTTCGGCAAGAACGCCTCGGCTGGCGCGGTCAGTATCGTCACCAGAGCGCCCAGCAGCGTGTTCGGCGGCGACGCCTCGTTCGGCTATTACGAAGGCGGCGAGTATAGGGCCGACGGCACCGTCAGCGGGCCGATCACCGACAACATCCGCTACATTCTATCGGGCGTCTACGGCGACTATCGCGGCAACGTCTTCAATACTGCTACCGATAAGTGGACCAACGGATATCATCGCACCGGTCTGCGCGGCGGCATTGTCTACAATGTGAACAGCAACCTCAAGGTCACGTTGCGCGCCGACTGGACCCATGCGGACGACAACTGCTGCGCCGACATCTTGGGTCCCTACATCCCAGGCGGCAACACCGCTTTCGCCAATGTTCTGATCCCCTCGATCGCGCCGGTTAAGGCCTATTTCGGGAGCAAGGAGGTCGATAACAATCTGACCCCGCAGACCTTGGACAGCAACGGCGGCGTCTCGGCGCAGATCGACTATAACCTCGGCGACTATACCATCACCTCGATCACGGCGTGGCGCGACTGGCGCAACAAGCAGATTCGCGACGGCGACTATCACGCGACCTGCTGTAACTACGTGACGACCACGGATATAAACGACGAAGATTTTGGTGCGCTGAACTACAACCAGTACAGCCAAGAATTTCGATTGACCTCGCCGACGAGCGGCCGCTTCAACTATGTGGTGGGCGCCTTCTTCTGGTACACGGATGAGAACGACTGGTTCGACCGCTATGTGACGGAGTGCTCCGCCAGCACCCTGCCCGCCAACGCCACCACCTACAAGCCGTGCAGCACGACGCCGGGCGTCAGCACCATCGCCACCGGCCAGGCGCCCGCGCTGTGGAACACGGAGTTCTACAATCAGGCCCTCTATGGGCAGTCCAACTATAAGATCACAGATAAGCTGACGCTGATCACCGGCCTGCGGGTTAGCCACGATCGGGTGCAGTATGCTTTGGATCGCACCGACGAATTCCCCGCGGTCGGGCCTACCAGCTATCCGGGGCTCGGCGCAACGTTCAGCCATGCCGAACACGCCATTGCGACGGGCATCACCGCCAAGGGCGGCCTGGAGTATCAGGTCACACCGGACAATATGGCCTATTTCACCTATTCGCGCGGCTACAAGGGCCCCTCGCTCAACGACTACTATTCCGAAGGCGCCACCAACGCCGGCGAGATCGCGCCGGAAACCTCCAACGCTTACGAGGTCGGCGCCAAGAACCAGTTCTTCGGTCGCCGTCTGACCTTCAACGCCGATCTCTTCTACGAAGAGTTCTATAATTTCCAGGCCAATAACTTCGTCAACTTGAACGGCTTGACGGTGGTGACGCTAGAGAACGCCGGTACGGTCAGCTCCCGCGGTGGGGAGGCGATGCTGACCTGGCGCGCGACGCCGGACCTGTTGGTCAGCGGCGGCTACACCTATGACGACGCGGTCATTGTGGCCTACAATTGCCCAGCCTCGCTTGGCGCAGCCAATGTCGTCAGCTGCAAGTTGGTAGACGGGCGTCCCCTGCCGTTTGCGCCCAAGAACAAGGTCAATATCAACACCAGCTACGACGTACCCGCACCCTCGAGCTTGCCGTTTTCGCTCCGCCTGACATCGACCTACACCTATACCAGCATGATCAACTACGACATCGCCCAGACGCCGCTGGCGCGTCAGCCCGGCTATGGCTTGTGGGACGCGGCGGCGCTGTTTTCGACCCGGGACGGCAAGTATCACCTCGGGTTCTTCGTCAAGAATATCACGAACCAGTACTACACGACCTTCATCACGCCCGGCGGCAACGGCGTCTCGCCGGGTTCCTACACTCGCCTTCAAGTCCCCCGCGACGCCCAGCGCTATACCGGCGTGAAGCTCACCGCCGATTTTTAGGGAACGACGGGCGGAAACAGAGGGACGGTAGTCGCCGTAGGGCCGCTGCCGTCGTCCGCCCTATACCGCCAATGGCTCATAAGCCGGTCCGCCCGCAGCGATCCAGCCATCGATCTTCGCGTCCAGAACGGCGAGGGGCATGGCGCCGGTCATCAGCACCTGGTCGTGAAAGTCCTTGATATTATAGCGGGAGCCGAGCTTGTTCTGCGCCCGATTGCGCAGCTCCAAGAGCTTCAACTCTCCCACCTTATAGGCCGTGGCCTGACCGGGATCGGCGATGTAGCGATCGATCTCCACGCGAATGTCCTTCGCGGCCATGGAGGTGTTGTCGGTCATAAAGGCGATGGCCCGCTCCCGCGACCAGCCCTTGGCGTGCATTCCGGTATCGACCACCAGGCGCACGGCCCGCAGCATCTCGAAATCCAGATGACCAAACCATTGGTAAGGATCGGTGAATAGGCCCAACGCCTTGCCCAGCGATTCCGAATAGAGCCCCCATCCCTCGATATAGGCCGTGAAGTCGTCACCGCCGAACCGCAGGATGTCCGGCAAAGCTGTGGTCTCTTGCGCCAGAGAGCCCTGGAAATGATGGCCGGGGATGCCCTCGTGCAGGGTGAGCGTCTCAAGCGTGGGGATCGGCCGTGTGCTGAGCATCGACATATTGAAGTAGAGCACACCCGGCGACGAGCCATCCGGTGGGCCTAGCGTGTAGTAGCCGGTGCCCCTCGCCTCGCCCATGGAGGGCAGGGGGCGGACCTCGAACGGCGCCTTGGGCTTGCGATTGAACAGGCGCGGAATCCCGAGCCAGATGCGCGCCTCGATCGCCTTGAAGCGATCGAGCAGCTCGCTTGGCCGAGTATAGTAGAACTGTCGGTCGGTGCGGACGTGCTCGAACAGGGCGTGGAGGTCGCCGGGAAATCCTATGGTCTGGCGCACCGCTTCAAGCTCGCCACGGATGCGCGCGACTTCGGAGAGCCCAAGCCGATGGATCGCGTCCGCCCCAAGGTCGGTCGTCGTGTGATGGCGCAGAGCCGCAGCATAGACCTTCGTACCGTCCTTCATCGCCCAAAGACCTGGCGCATCGCGGGCGACCGGTAGGTAGGTTTCGGAGAGATAGGTCTTCCACAGGCGATAGCCGGGTAGAACTTGCGTTTCGACGATCTCGCGATAGGCGGCCGTCAGGCGCGCGCGATCTGCGGCGCCGACGCCGGCGGGCATAGCCTTCAGGGGTTGGCAGAAGGGTGTATCTTGCGGAGGTAGGGCGAGCATCTCGTCCACCTGGGCCAGCACATTGAGCACAACGATCTTTGGCTGAACATAGCCCTTGGCCACGCCTTCTTTCAGGCGCCCGACGGTGTTGGTGAGGTAGGCGCCGAACCCGCGTAGCCGTACCAGGCCGTTGTCATAATCCTGCACGGTCTTGAACGGCGCGCCGGCGCCCGACGCCGCGTCCGGAAAGCTGACCTGTAGCCCGAAGGACGGGTCGAGCGGCGTCACGCGGTCGATCTCGAACAGACCTGACGAGAAGGCCGTTAGAGCTTCGTCGATCTTATAACGGAAGACGTCGTAGGCGATCTGTTCGACCGGCCCCAGACGCCCGCGGTCTATCGCCGACAGCCGGGCGCGCTCGGCTGTTTTGGCCTTCAGGCGCGCGTCCCCATAGGCGTCCGATAGAGGGTCGATGAAGCCGCTCGCCGATCCGTCGCCATGGCGGGCGGCCTCCAGGGGATCGAGCGACCCCTCGGCTTTGGCGCTGTCGGCGATGAGCTGGTTGAGCTTGCGCGCCTCTGCGGCGCTGTCGGGCGCAGACTGGGCGTGAGCTGCGCCTGCACTCGCCGCACAGGCGACGGCGCCCGCCAGGACTCGCCGTCGCGATGGACTTCGCTCTGTCATGCGGTCTCCGCGGTCACGCGGTCCATTGGGCGATCGTCGCCTCCAACACACCCATAGGGACAGGCCCCGACGTCAGTACAAGATCGTGGAAGGCGCCCATGTCGAACCGGCCGCCTAGGCGCCTTTGGGCCGCCGTGCGGGCGGCCAGAATCGCGTTTGCGCCCACCTTGAAGCTGCAGGCCTGGCCTGGGTAGACGCAATAGCGGTCGATTTCGCGGCGGGTGGCCTCGGGCGTCTCGCCGATCGCCTCCACCATCCAGGCGACCGCCTGCTCCCGGGACCAGCGCCGGTCGTGCAGTCCGGTGTCGACTACGATGCGCGCGGCGCGGAAGAGTTCGGATTGAAGGTAGCCGATACGTCCGAACGGGTCGTTCTCATAGGCCCCAATCTCGTCGGCGACCTGCTCGGCATAGAGCGCCCAGCCTTCGGTATAGGCCGAGAACTGCAGTATGCGGCGAAACAGCGGCAGCGCGCCCGCTCGGCGCATGTAACCGTACTGGAAGTGGTGGCCTGGTACACCCTCATGATGGGCCAGGGTCGGCAACCGCCAGGTGGGAAGATCCGCCGGCCGGGCGAGGTTCATGACGAAGGCGTTGGGCTGTCCGGCCGCTCCCTCCTGATAGAAGGCGCCGGGCGACCCCTGTTCGACGGCGACCGCCATTCGGCGCACGACGATCGGGTCCACGATCGGATGGTTGAAGGCGCGGGGCAGCCGCGCCGTGACGTTCGTCAAGGCCACTTGCGCCATCGCCATTAAGCGCGCCCGTCCGGCGTCGTCGTCCGAGACCAGGAAGCGCGGGTCCTGGTTCAAGGCGTCTATGCGCGCCCCGACCGACCCGGTTGAGAGGCCTTGGACCTTCAGGCTCCGATCGATCTCTGCGAGGAGCGCTTGCACCTGGGCGACGCCCGCCGCGTGCAACTCAGCCGGACTCGCGCCGACGGTGGTATTAGCCTTGAGCGCCGCCGCATAATAGGCGTCGCCATTGGGCAACCGCCAGACGCCGGGCGTATCGACGGCGTGCGGCCGTAGCGCCTGAAGGGCCGCGATCTGGCGCGTCAGGGCCGGCGCGACCACGTCGCGGAGGAGTCTTGCGCCGCGCGGGCCGATGTCGCCCAGCCCCGCCGCCGCAGCCCGCGCCACGGCTGGGGCGATCAGCGCCGAAGTCGAGGCCGGCGTGTCACGCAGTTGGGCGATCTGGGCGATCGTGCGGTCGATCACGAACCCTGGGGGCGCGACGCCGAGGCTCCCATCGCGACGGATGCGGTCGGTTTCCTGGTCGAGCGCCACGCCGAGCCCGTTCAGTCGGGCGTACCAGGCCGCCACGTCGGCCGGCGTCTCAAGCGGATGGCGTGAACCGATGAAATCGGGAAGCCAGTAGTAGGCCCCGTTCATCTGGTTGACCACATAGGGGCTCGGACGCAGGTTGAGGTCTATATAGCCGTACCGGCTCAGGAGATCGTTGAAGGTTTCGTAGACGAACGTCGCCACGTCCAAATCGCACAAACCTGCGATAGACAGGCTGCGCCGATCGATGCGCGCGAGGTCGTGCAAGGCGTCGACGGCGCGGGTGCGCTCGCTCGCCATCGCCGCAGCCGACCGGTCGTCCAAACGTGCCCGGAGATCGGCATGGGCGCCGACATCGAAGTTGCAGCCGGTCGCCTCCTCCGGCGCATTGACCAGCATCGTCTCGGCGCAGCGCTGCAGGAGGGCGGTCAGCGCGGAGTCCCCTGGCGCCGCGGCTTGGAGGGAGGATGACGCAGCCATGCCGAATGCGACGGTCGAGGTCTGTAAAAGCCGTCGCCGGTCGATCATGCCCGCACCCGCCCGCCTAACTCCGCTCTATGCTTTTGAAACGTCACACGCAAACATATACCCCGCACCGCGGTGGGTCTTAATCAGCGGCCGATCGTACGAGGCCTCCAGTTTGCGTCGGAGGCGACCCACGAGGACGTCGATGGCGCGATCGTCCATCGTCGAATTGGGTCCGTAAGTCGATTCTATAAGTTCGTCTCGCGATAGAACCGTCATAGGACTCGATAAAAATATCCCAAGAACTGAGAATTCCCGTTCGGTAAGAAGAATAATAGTCCCGTCTGGCGCCTTAAGTTCTCTACGAGATATATCTAATAAAAATCCCGAAAATTTATATAGCATTTTGGTGCGACGAGAGCTTTGAAGATAGTCTTCAGAGCGGCGCCTTAGCACAGCCCTGATGCGGGCGAGCAGCTCTCGTGGATGGCAGGGTTTGGCGATGTAATCGTCAGCGCCCATTTCCAGCCCGACGATTCTGTCGATCTCATCCCCCATGCCGCTTAATAAAATGACGGCGGGTCCACGATTTTGTGCAATGCGTCGGCACACCGAAAGGCCATCTTCACCCGGAATTACAACATCTAATATAATTATATCAATATCTATCTGACTTAAAACGTCGTCTAATTCAGTAGCGGAGGCTGCTGCATGTGCAGTGTAACCGTTTTTATTTAGATACGACGAAATTTCGGTTCGCAATACATCGTCATCGTCGACGATAGCGACATTTATGTCGCCGCCTGTATCTAAAGGTGTGCTCATGGCCAAAGCCTATCCATGAAATGCGTCATTATTATTTCATATACGCAATTTGGCTTTGATTCTGCAAGCTCTAGAACGGGGCCGGCAAAGGGCTATGGCCGAGCTTCAGACGGCGCGGCTGTCTCTTGCGATACGGCCAACGCCGCGCTCTAGCGGAGCGTCCATCCTGCGTGCAAAGTCGCGATGCGACGGACGACCGCCGACGCCAAGGGTGCGATAAAATTGGCCACAGACTTCAGAACGCTGGAGGAGATCGAGAGGGCGCTGACCCAGCTGGAGGCGCAACGTGTCGAAGCGCCCGACGACCTCGACGTGCAGAGCGCGCGGGCCGGACTGTTGGCCGCCTTGGGGCGGGTAGAGGCGGCGAAGTCCGCCTATATGGAGGTGTTGAGCCGTGATCCCACCCATTTCGCCACCCTGAACAATTTCGGCGCCCTGCTCTACGAAACCGATTTTCGGAGCGCCGCGCGCACGGTCTTCAGCCAGGCGGTGCGTCACCACCCCGACGAACCCACGGCGCATGTCAATCTAGCTAAGCTATTGATGTATAACGATGAGCTTGATCAGGCGCGGGTGCACTACGAACGAGCGCTGGCGCTGGATCCGGACCACATAGTCGCCCATCGGCAGCTGAGCGAGCTACTCCGGGAATTGGGCGATCTAGACGGTATGCGCCGCCATCGCCGGCTTGGGTTCGCGCCGCAGCCGATGAGTCGATTTCCGTTTATGGGACGGGGCGCACCCGTACAGCTCCTGGTGTTGACTTCGACTCCAGCGGGCGATCTGGGCTGGCGAAAGCTGGTCGATGACACGGTGTTCGCCGCCACGACTCTGGTCGCGGACTACCACGATCCGGCCCAGCCGCTACCGCTCCATCGGCTGATCTTGAACGCAATTGGAGACGCGGACCTTTCAGATCGCGATCTGGCCGCCGCCGCCGCCTTGGTCGCGCGATCCGATGCGCCGGTCATCAATGCCCCGGACAAAATCCTGGCGACCGGGAGAGCCTCGAACGCCGAGCGACTCGGTCGGATCGCCGGCGTAAAAACCCCAAAGATCGCGCTCATGTCAAAAGCTGCACTCACAAGTGTCGGCGGCCCCGATCGGGTCGCGGACCAGGGTTTCAGTTTTCCACTCCTGCTGCGAAGTCCGGGTTTCCACACCGGTCGCCATTTTGTGCGGGTCGATACGCCCGACGATTTGGCTGTGAACGCTGAGGCGCTTCCGGGCTTGGAGCTGATAGCGATGGAGTATCTGGACTCTAAGGGCGCCGACGGCTTGGCGCGCAAATATCGCGTCATGACGATCGATGGGCGGCTGTATCCTTTGCATATGGCGGCCTCCCCGGACTGGAAGGTTCACTACTTCACCGCCGCGATGCGCGACGACGCCAGGCTACAGGCGGAGGAGGCGCGCTTTCTTCATGACATGGCAGGGGTTTTAGGCCCCAGCGCGATGGATGCTTTGCACGCGATCCAGTCGGTGTTGGGCCTGGACTACGCAGGCGTGGACTTTGGCCTAAATTCATCGGGCGAGCTGATTGTGTTCGAGGCGAACGCCGTGATGACGATCGTTCCGCCCGATGGCTCGTCTCAGTGGGATTATCGGCGTTCGCCGATCGGCGAGGCTGTCGCCGCCGCGCGGCGCATGATCGTTTCCCGGGCCGGCGGCGCGCCGATCGCCCGATGAAGCCGGGCCGGGTTCGTTAGAGGTTCAATGTACGGACTTGGAGCGGGTCAAATCTGTCTCGTCGCCAAGGTCGGTCGCGGCGCCGGCCTTCACCGCGCGGGGTGTTTCTGTTGACGCTTGAGTGAACAAATCCTGAGCGGCCGTCGACTCCTGGAGCAGGTCCAAGGCGGATTCGATCAGCTCGCCCGGCCATCGATCAACGACCGGGCCGAATCGCCGAAGAATTTCCTCGAATTTCAAAAGCGTCATCGGCTGATGTCTTCTTCTGTTTCAGGAGGCGCGTACGCAGCGCCTGGCGTCCTCGTTTAAGCAAAGACCGTACCGCTTGCTCCGTCGTCTCCATAAGGTCGGCGATTGTGGCGACGTCACGACCTTCGAAATAGTATAAACGCAAAGCTCGGGCTTGGGTATCCGGCAACCGCCCGATTTCCCCGGCCAATTTTTCCGACAGCTCCAGTTGAACAAGGCTGCTCTCCTGCTCTGTCTGACCTAATCCCGTCTCCTCTGACTCGATAAGCGAGGCGATGATATCGGAAGACTCAGGTCGCGACCTACGCTGGCGACGCTTATCTATCGCCTTATTGATTGTAACTCTATGAATCCAGGTCGAAAACTTGGCTTGTCCCTCGATCCAGCTCGCCCGGTTATTCCAGACCGAAAGAAACACCTCCTGCGCGACATCTTCGGCTTCCTGGCGGTCGGACAGAACGTTCATCGCCAACCGTAGAACCATCGATCCATGTCGATCCATCAAGAATCGTAACGCATTTTCGTCATTATCGCGCAACTTCTGACATATTTCTCCGTCAGATATCAAAACCGACGCATGAGACACAAAAGTCTCGATTTCGACCGGCTCTTTGCGCGTTATTGAAACAAAATCGACGTTCCCGTGTATTTCAGAAACAAAGTTGACGGCGTTGGTCATATCATTCACCTGAAACAAGGTTAACTTGCTCCAGGCATTGCACGAAGTGTGCCAGTATGGGTTCGACCCTCCTTTCTAGTCTTAGGCGGCGCCATTTTGGGACGGGCGCGGCGCGGCGGTCCACATTTTCCGGCAGAAGTTCTGCATCAGGCTAATGATCTCGTCGAACGCGGCGGGTACGTCCTTGTTGTGCTGCACTTTGATAAGGCGCTCGACCATATGCAGGTAGAACCCGGACAGGATCAGCTTTTCCTTGGCGCCCGGCTCCGGCTTGATGTTGCCTTGCAGGATCAGCAGGGCGCGCATACAGGTCTGGGTGTGGCGGCACATAATATCCAGGCGACGCGCCTCATAGGCAGCTTTTGCCGCGATCAGCTCCTGACATAAGCGCTCATGCACCTGGATGCTCGCTTGTATGGGCGTCAGCACAGCGTGGGTCGCACGGCCGTAGGCGCGAACGCCCGCAGCGACTTCTGGAGAAAAGTCTTCAGCTTGATGGTGGGTTGAGGATGGCATGTAATTCCTCCTGCAAGACGCTTGCGGACGTAATTTCGGTTTCCATCTGCGCATACTGGTCGATCAGAGATGTCTCATAGCTATTGGCATTGCTCTGGATCGTCGTAGCTTGGCTCGTGAGCGATGTATCTTCTGTGGTCAGTCCGGAGATCGCGGTCTCGAACGCGCCGGACGATGTATTTCCGAATTGACTGGCCAGGGTGACGAGACTGTCGGCGAAGCCTTGGGTGAGCGAGACGTCGATGTCTTGATCCGATGTCGCGTTCACTTCCAATGTCAGTCCGGCATAGGCCGTCCCGGCGACGCCCACGATCTCATTGCCCAACAGTGTAAATTGCCCCGACTGGCCGTTTACGGTCACGGCTGAAACGCCCGCCTCGTTCGCCGTCACATTCAAAGTGAATTTTTGAGACAAAGTGCTCGTGTTGCTGATCACAGATACGGAGTCGTTCGAACTGCTGATCGAGGTCTGGAAAAAGCTCTGGACGGCGGTTGGGTTGTCGGCCACGGCGTCCGCCAAGGCGGTCGGGTTGGACAACTCCAGATCGTTGGTGCTGGTCATCGTAATGCCGAGATCGGTCAGATAGTCGACAGCGCTGCTGGAGGACCCGACCTTCCCGGTAATGATGTCGTCGAGTTGGGTGTTCAGGGACGCAAGGGTCGGGTCGCCAAACAGATAGGCGGTGGAGGATACGACCCCGTTCGTCTCGGCCTCTTGCGTCGCAATATAGTCGGTCAAGGAATTATAGGCGGTGATGAAGCTCTGAACCGCCGAGGTAATGCCCGCCGTGCTTTGGCTGATGGAAAGCGTCAGGGAGCTTCCGGCGGACGTGGTGCCGGTCAAGTCAAGCGTCACCCCTGGAATAATGTCGGTCGGCGTATTGGTGGTGCTGGTGATCGAGGCGCCGTCGACGGTGAACTCCGCGCTCTGGCCCGCCTGAAGGGTCGTGGCGAAACTACCGTCGCTGTTGGTCACGCCAATGGTGTTCAGCACGTTATCGCCCGATGTGGCGGTCGCGGTGATGGTCTGCCCGGTATCGGCCGTAGACAGCACCATCTGATAGTCGCCCGACGAGACCTGGATCAGGGTGGCGTCTACGCCCGTCGTCGTCGATTGTGCGTTTATGGCGGTGGCGATGTCCGATATCGACATATCGCTCGTGACATCGATGGTCGCTGCGGTCCCGTCCGAGGCCGCGATCGTGAAGGTCCCTGTGTCGCCGATCGCTGTCGAGCCGGAAAGGGTGGAACTGGCCACCTTCATGCTGGTCGCCAACTGCGACACGGTCAGACTGTAGGAGCCCTCTGTCGCACTCGTCGTCGTGGTGGCGGTCAATATGTTGCTGGCGGTGACCGAGGCGTCGGACGAGGTGACCGAGGCGGTCATATCGGAGAACAGGCTCGTCGTGCCGGTTGTCAAGTTCGTGGACGAGGCCAAGGCGTCGATTGACGAGGATAGCGCGTTCACCAGCGACTGAACGTTGGAATAGGCCGATATGACGTTCTGGTTGGCGGTGACTTGCGCATCCAGCGAATCGACCGACGCGGTCTGGCTGGCCAGGGCGGTCTGAATCAGAGACGCCGTGTCGAGTCCAGAGGCCGTAGATTGGATATAGGTCGTGGACCCGAGGGTCACAACCGATCCTGAATTCGTTACGCCGGTTGTGCTTGTCATCTGACGCGCCTCAGACGGCGTCGGCGGATCGACCCGAGTGGGATGGGCAAGACTGCGAAACGGTTTTTCGCTCGCACTCCGCTCATCCGATCAAGGGGCGGCCCGCCGCGCCATCAAGCTGCCTACTGCAGAACTTTGAGCAGTTCGGACTGCATGGCGTTGGCGTCGGTCACGGCCGTGACCGCAGCGCTCGTCAGCGTTTCTGCGTTCGTATAGGTCGTCTCCTCTGCCGAAATATCGACCGAGGTGATGGCCGAGCTTGCCGATTGCAGGTTTGTGATCGAGGTGTTGACCACGCTGCCGGTGTACAGAAGCTCTTCCAACTGAGCGCCCACCGACGATTGATACGTTGAGAGCGAGTTAATCGCGCTGGTCAGAGCCGTCATTGCAGAGCTGGCGTCGGAGATCGAGGAGATCGAGAGGCTCGAGAGCGCTCCGATCGCGGAGGACGCGGTCGTGATCGTCACCGTGATCGTATCGCTCGAGGTGTCGCCCACCAGGAAGGTCGCCCCGCTGGCGTAAGTCGAGCCGGTCGCCAGCAGAGTTTCGCCGTTGAACGTCGTCTGGGTGGCGATGTTGGAGACTTCGGCGAGGAGGTCTTGGAATTCCGCGTTGAGGTCGTTCAGGCTGGCGGTGCTGCTTGAGCCGGACTGGGCCTCGGCCGCTAGCGACTGCATTCGGGTCATCACATCGCTCATGTTGGTGAGAGCGCCGCTGGCGGTGTTCAAAACCGACTCGCCGTTGGTGATGTTGGTGGCGGCCTGCTGCAGAATCGCAATGTCTGAGTTCATGCCGGTGCTGATCGCCAGGCCGGCGGGGTCGCTGGCGGCGTTGGTTGTATCCTGGCCGCTGGAGATCTCTTCGATCGCCGTGCTTTCATTCGCGCTGTTGGCGTTGAGGTAGGCGACGGCCGTGTTCGCCGTCGTATTATTGCTGATTGAAGGCATGGGGTCCGTCCCTCATAGGGTTTAAGTCCAACCCTGGTCGTCCAAGGCTGCGAAGTCACCGACGCCGTTGCTGGAGCCGCTTCTCCCACTTCAACGGAGCGGCGTCGCGCTATGGGGCGGAAAAACATCGCCGGGCGATGCAAAAATTTTCGACCGCTCTAAAAAACGCCGCCTCATTCCCAGGATCCGTATCGCGCCGCAAAACAGACGAGGAGAATATCTGCGAGGCGTTAATGATTATACAGTGTGATATTCGTCCGTTCCCGGCCTTTGGTGGCGGCCCTTAGAGCGCGCGGCCCTTCGCCTGAAACAAGAGATCGACTGCGCACCGCCCTGCCGTCTTGGCTGGAACAAGACGGGGAAGACGGGAGAGGGAGTGTCCTTGGCGCTATTTCGGCGCCTATGCGGAAGAGCGGGCTGTGGAGCAGCCATTGACGCACGCGAAGGCGCGAAGGTGCGAAGAGATCGGCTAAGTCGTTTGAGGCTTGCAATCTGTTGCGCTTGTTTAAGCGACCGACTGCCACGCTCTTGACGCTTGGTCTCTCTTCGCGCCTTCGCGCCTTCGCGTGAACGCATAAACATCCCATCCCGCTGGACAGGCGATGTGATTGGCTCACGCCGGGATATGGAGCTATCGAGCGCCCTACTGCAGCACTTTCAACAGTTCGGACTGCATGGCGTTGGCGTCGCTGACGGCCGTGACCGCGGCGCTCGTCAGAGTTTCTTCGTTGGTATACACCGTTTCCTCAGCTGAAATATCTACCGAGGTGATGGCGGAACTCGCCGCTTGCAGGTTAGTGATCGAGGTGCTGACCACGCTGCCCGTGTACAGAAGCTCCTCCAGTTGAGCCCCGACGGACGATTGATACGTTGAAATCGTATTGATCTCGCTGGTCAGCGACGTCATCGCAGCGCTCGCGCCGGTGACGGAGGTGAGATTCAAAGTGCCAAGTGCTGAGGCCACGGCGGCGACGGAGGGCATCGTGATGGAAATCGTGTCGCTGGAGGTGTCGCCCACCAGAAACGTCGCGCCGGTGGCGTAAACCGAGCCCGTCGTCAGGACGGGTTCGGCATTGAACGTCGTCTGGTTGACGATGTTCGACACCTCGTCGATGAGACTTTGGAATTCCGCGTTGAGGTCGCTCAAGCTGGCCGAGCTGCTCGAACCCGACTGGGCCTCGGCCGCCAAGGACTGCATCCGCGTCATGATATCGCTGATGTTGGTCAGGGCGCCGCTGGCGGTGTTCAACACCGATTCGCCGTTGGTGACGTTCGTGGCGGCCTGCGTGAAGATCGCAATATCGGTATTCATACCGGTGCTGATCGCCATGCCGGCGGGGTCAGAGGCGGCGTTGGTGGTATCCTGGCCGCTGGAGATCTCTTCGATCGCCGTGCTTTCATTCGTACTATTGGCGTTCAGGTAGGCGACGGCGATATTGGCCGTTGTATTGGTGCTAATCGCAGGCATGGGGGCCGCCCCTCATTAGGTTTAAGTCCAGCCCTGTTGTCCAAGGCCACCAAGTCGCCGACGCCGTTCCTGGAGCCGCTTCTCCCACTTCAACGGAACGACCTTCACGGGTGGGGCGGAAAAACTTCACGCGACGACTCAAAAATTTTCAAAGACTCGAAAAAACTTCGCCCCATTCCCAACGCCAGAGTCGTTGAAGCGGTCAAAGGGCTTTCTCGCCCGTTGTATTGCTAGGCTAAATAATGATGGGGCTTTCATGACCACGGTAAGCTCGCCTTCGACAAGTGGAAGCTCATCTGGCTCCAACTCTTCAGGATCGAGCAACGCCGTGGCGTCTGCGACTTCGATCGAGAACGAGTTTCTGTCGATCTTGACGACGGAGCTCAGTAATCAAGATCCATTGAATGCGATGGATCCGTCGACATTCACGAGTCAGCTGGTCGGTTATGCCCAATTGGAGCAACAGCTAAGTACGAACGAGACTCTTAGCAGCTCAAATACGAGCTTAAATACAATCACGACCGACTTAAGCTCGATGATGACCTCGCTTCAGGGAATCAACAGCTACATCAGCTCGCTCAACAGCGGCAGCACCTCCAGTTCCACTAACACCAGCGCCTGATAGGATATCGCCATGTCTCTCAACGGAGCTCTTAACGCCGCAGTATCCGGCCTCCAGGCGCAGAGCAACGCCTTGTCGGTGATCTCCACCAATATCGCGAACGCATCGACGACCGGCTACAGCTCGGAAGACAGTAACTTTGACTCGCTCGTCAATGGCGCAACCGGCGCACAAAACAACAGTACCGATTACGGTGGCTCCGGCGTCCAAGTCATTACAAGCTATGATATGCAGACAATAGGTCAGCAGACAACGACCGGCATTTCAACTAATATAGCGCTGAACTCTCAGTCCAGTAACGGCTTTTTTGTTGTAACTCCTAGTCCAACAAATCCATCCACGTCGACGGACCTATACACCCGCGACGGCAGTTTCTCGCAGGCGGACGGCGGTTACCTGCAAAACAGCAGCGGTGACTATCTTATGGGGTACGCCACAGACGCAGACGGTACGCCAACCTCACCTAGCGTGGGCCAGCTGAGCGCTCTGGCCCCCGTCTACGTTCCCCCTACGGTGGCGGCGATCGCGACGACGTCTGCGACCTTGGTGGCCAATCTGCCGGCGGGACTGGGCACATATGCCGAAAACGCCGCTGATTCGTCTGTCGCCGATACCACGACATCGTCTCTGACCGCCATCGACTCACTCGGTAATTCGCAGACGGTTAGCGAGACCTGGACGAACCTCGGCGACAACAATTGGATTTTGTCACTCGGCTCTCCAGGCAATGCGGCCGGAACGACGACGACCGGCACGACCTCTCCCAACACCTACCAACTCACGTTCAGTGACGATGGTACGCTTACCAGTATCGAGTCCGGCGACAGCGGCTTCACGGCCGCCGGGATTACAAACGGCACGGCCATCACGGGGACTACGATTTCGGTAACCCTTACCCCGACCGGGGACAACGGCGCGGCGGCCCAGACTATTGCGCTCGACCTTTCCGGTATGACCCTTCAGGCGGCGACCAACTCCACAAACAGCATTCAGGTCACCACCAACACCACAGACGGCGCGCTTGGGGGGTTGCTGTCGTCGATCGCGATTTCGAGCACGGGCGTGGTGTCGGCGACCTACGCCAATAGCTCGGCGAACTCCTCGTCCACGACCGTGGATGTGGCCCAGGTCCCGCTGGCGACGTTCGCCGATGAGGAGGCTTTGACGGCGATCAGCGGCTCAACCTTCGCCGTCAGTACAACGTCCGGCTCGCCCACGCTGGTCACCGCCGGAACGGATGGGACGGGCGGCCTGACCGACAGCGCGGTGAACGCCTCCACAACCGACACCTCAGCCCAGTTCGATAATATGATCTCGGCCGAGCAGGCCTATTCCGCGGCGGCGCAGGTTGTGACCTACGACGGCAAGATGTTCGACAGCCTTATCCAGGCGGTCGCCTAAGCCATGGCTGAGCTTATTCGCTATATCCGCAAGGCTAGAGCGTCTCGCTACGCCAATTTTCGCCTGCCGATCATCACCTCGCCGGAAGAGGCCAAGGCGGTCGCGGCCAAGGTCGGGGCGGAGCTTGCGTCGCTCCCCCCGCACGAGAAGTTGTCTCTGCTCAGCGACCTCAAGGTTCTGTCCGAGGCTTTGGAAGGCCGTATCCAGCGTCTGGACGAGGAGATGGCCGAAACCCGATTGAAGCTTCAGCAAGTGCGTTTTAGTCGGCGGGTTTGCCGCAGCTACGCCCAAAGCGCCGCCGCGGTGATCCAACTGCATCGGCGGCGCTAGCCATGTCGCTCACGTCAGCTCTGAACCTAGCGGCGTCTTCGCTGGCGAATACGCAATTCCAGATTTCGACCGTCTCCACCAATATCGCCAACGCCACCACGCCGGGCGCCACGCAGGAGACCTACACCGAGACAACGCCGGACAGCGTGGGCGCCGCGCTCAGCGGCGGCACGATCTCGCGGCTGACGAACGCCTATCTCTCCACCACGGTCAACCAGAGCGCGGCCGCGAATAGCGCCAGCTCAACAATCAGCACCTATCTCTCCAGCTATGACGATGCGCTGGGCTCCACGTCGAACGACGACACGATCTCGAACCTGTTGGGAAGCCTACAGAGTGCGCTGACAACGCTGCAATCGGATCCATCGGCCAGCTCCAATCAGACCGCCGTGGTCACCGCTGCGTCCAACATCGCGACCAGCATCACCAGCCTATCGAGTTCCATTCAGTCGCTGCGCACCCAGGCCAGCGACGATATCGGCGCCACGATCGACTCCATCAACACCGACCTGCAGAGCTTACAGACTCTCAACTCATCGATCGTTTTGGGAACGTCCACCGGCGCCGATGTGTCGACGCTTGAGGATCAGCGCGATACAACCCTTACCGATCTCTCGTCTCTCATCAATGTTCAGTACTACACCACGTCCGACAACCAGCTTGTGGTCTACGATGGCGGCGGAACCCAACTATTGGGTGGGAGCGGGGGCGCGGCAAGTCTGACCTATTCCACCACGGGCACACTGGGGTCGTCGGCCAGCTATTCGAATGGCGCAATCTCCGGCATTATGGTCAACGATACAGACATTACAGCCTCTCTCACCGGCGGTACGCTCGGCGGCCTGGTGGATCTGCGCGATACGATTTTACCGGAACAGCAGGACCAGCTCGATCAGCTCACCACGGGTCTGATCTCGACCGTGAACACCGTCAGCAACGCCGGCACCGCCTATCCGCCGCCGAACAGCCTGACCAGCACCAGCTCTACGACCCTGTCAGGCTCCGACACCTTTTCCGGGACGGGGACGCTCACCCTCGACGTCACCAACTCAAGCGGGTCGGTGGTTTCGACCAACACGCTGGACCTTAGCGCCTATTCTACCGTCTCGGCCTTGGTCGCCGGCCTGAACACGATCAGCGGCGTCACCGCCTCGCTCTCCTCAACCGGCCAACTGACGATTACGGCCAATTCGTCGTCGACGAACGGCGTGGCGATCAGCGGCGGATCGCTTGGCAGCGGCGGGACCGAGTCGTTTTCCGACTACTTCGGCTTCAACAATATCTTCTCGGGAACCGACTCCACCGACATCGCTGTGTCGAAGACGCTTGCGGCCAATCCCGCAACCCTGCCGACGGGGACCTTTAACGCGAGCGCTGCTGTCGGCTCGGCCGCGGTGACGCAGAGCGACGGCAGCGCGATCACCAGCCTGCTCAATGCGCTCACGGCCAATCAGACCCTGTCCGCCAACGGCAGCGCCAGCGCGATCACCACCAGCATCAGCACCGCCGCCTCCAACTTCGTCGCCAACGCCGCGACGGTGATCTCAAGCGCCTCCACGGCGGCAGACAACGATAGCACCGCCTTCGCCGCCGCCCAGAATGCGCTCTCCAACGCCACGGGCATCAACAGCGACCAGCAGACGGCGCTCCTGACCCAATATCAGGACCAGTACCAGGCCTCGGCTGAACTGATCTCGGCGGTTCAATCGATGTTTTCGAGCCTGATCAGCTCGCTGGGAGGGTAGGCGCATGGTCGGACGCGTCTCTACCTATGCCGAAACCCAGTATATCATGTCGATCGACAACTCGGTGCAGGCCCAGGAGTCGGCGGCCTCGACCGAGGAGGCGTCTGACCTTGACGCCCAGACCTACGGCGGGCTGGGGGGGAGCGCGACGTCGGTCGTTCTGACGATCAGCAATCAAGTCTCGCAACTGACGGCCTCCAGCGAAACCGCCACCACCGCGCTGGCCAGTATGCAAGAGACCTATTCGGTGATGGACAATATCGGCAGCTTGGCGACCTCGGTCCTGACCAATCTCAGCGCCGACATCAGCGGCACCGGCGGTTCCTCCACGACGATCGCCGACACGGCGTCGACCTGGCTCACGCAGCTCAGCGGGCTGTTGAACACTCAGTATGACGGCGCCTACCTGTTCTCCGGGACCGCGACCGATACCGCGCCCGTGGATACGTCCTCCGCCGATTACACCCCCACCGCCGACCCTACCGCAGCCAACACCGGCTATTATCAAGGCTCCTCAACGGGCACGACCTTTTATGGCAGCAGCGGCTTTTCGGTCTCCACCTCGGTGCAGGCGACCGATCCCGCCTTTGAAATGATGTTGCGGGGCCTTTCCCTGGTCCAGGCCGATCCATCCAGCAGCAGCACCCTCACCCAGGCCTTCGACCTTATCCAACAGGCCAGTACAGAGTTGGCCGGCTCCCAGGCCGCGCTATCGGCCAATAGCGCGTCGCTCACTCAGTATCGAGCCGATATGTCGACCCAGGTGACGACCCTGACCACCTTGTCCACGAATATGGAAGGCGCCGATCTCCCCTCCGTCACGGTGCTAGTGCAAGACCTTCAGTCCCAGCTTGAAACCAGCTACGGGACGGTTACGAAGCTGATGTCGGAAAGCTTGGCCAGTGTGTTGAGCTAAAGCCGGTCTCGCCCACGATCGCGCCAGACCCGACAAATTCTCCGCCCCAATTGGCGTCCGGCCCGCGTTCAATCTTTCAGACAAGGTTGGATGCCCGCGATGCCCGAGATCACGCTCAATTCAGAGACACCGACCGCCGAGACCCTGGATCAGATCATCGCTAGCGTGAATGTGGCCCAGGCGACGACCCGCTGCGCCATGAAGGAGATCCACGACACGCGCTGCCAGCTTAAGCGGACGGAAGCTTGTCTGGCCCTGCTCCTAGGCGCGCTGAGCGAGTTTCGGGAGGGGGCTTCGGACTATGTCGTCCACCGCATCGCCCAGGAGCTAAGGCGTCTGGCCGTGGCGCCTGAGTCTGCGGCGGCCCTGGCCGGCTGCTCCGAAGACGATATCGATGCGCCCCTGCTCCAGGCGATCGCCTCTCACCTTTACGGCGCCCGAGCCGAAACCATCTGGCAGGTGCAGCCGGTAAACCTCGCGGTGATGCATTGAACGCCGTATCGGTCCAGCGACTGCGGGAGGAGGGGGCCCCCCTCGCCGAAGAGCTTGCCGTCACCCTTTCCGACCTGATGGCGCAACCCCGGCCCCACGCCAACGCCAGTGCGATGACGCCGGAGGGGGCGTGCGAAGCGCTGTTGCAATTGGGCGCCTTTCATCACCGTGAAGGCCGGCTGGATCAGGCGGAGCTGTTCTACAGCACCATTCTCCGTGTGCGTCCCGATCACGCCGACAGCCTGCATTTTCTAGGCGTCGCCAAATATCAGCGCGGTCTTCACCCCGAGGCGATCGAACTGATCGCCCAGGCGCTCCGCCTGAAGCCCGACCGCAGCGACTATGTCTTGAACCTTGGCAACGCCTTGCAGCGTTCCGGGCGACTGACCGAGGCGGAGACCTGCTATCGGGCGTCGATCAAGTTGGGGCATGACGCGGCTATGGCGCTCAACAACCTGGGCGCCACGTTGCGCGACCTGGGCCGTCCTGAGGAGGCCGAGGATAGCTGTCGCGCGGCGTTGCGGCTGAAACCCGATTATGGCGACGCCATGAACAATCTGGGCACGGCCCTGGCGGATATGGGGCGGTTCCAGGAGGCGATCGATTGGTACCGAGCCTCGCTAAAGCTGACGCCCAAAAGCGTGGAAATCTTGAACAATCTCGGCAACGTGCTGACGCATCTCGGAGATCTTGACCGCGCGATCGCGGCCTATGAGGCCGCGCTCGAGATCCTGCCCAAGTCTGTCGATGTCCATCACAACCTCGCCATGACCCTGCTGCGCGCGGGGCGGTTTGAGGAAGGTTGGGCGGAATACGAATGGCGCTGGCAATCCAGGCAGTTGGCGCCGGTTCGCCGGAAGTTCGCCCAACCGCAGTGGGAGGGCGAGCCGCTGGGGGACCGGCTCCTGCTGGTCCACGCCGAGCAGGGCTTTGGCGACACGCTCCAGTTCTGTCGCTACGCGTCGCGCATCGGCGGCAGGGTGGTTGTCGAGGTACAGCCTGAGTTGGCCCGGCTCCTTCACGATCTGCCGGGGGTGGAGGTGATCCCGCGCGGCCATCCCCTCCCCAAGTTCGATGTGCACTGCCCCTTGATGAGCCTGCCGGGTCTTGTCGAACCTAGGCCGGACCCGGCCAATCATGCCGACCCCTATATCTTCGCCGAACCGAGCCTGATCGAGGTATGGCGGGCGCGATTGGCGCCGCTGGGCGGCTTGCGCGTCGGCCTGGTCTGGGCTGGCGGCGCCCGACCGGACCAACCGACCCTGGAAGCCGTCAATCGCCGGCGATCCATGACACTCGCCATGCTGGCCCCGCTCGCCCAGGTTTCAGGCGTGAGCTTTGTGTCGCTCCAAAAAGGGGCGCCGGCTGCTGAACTGGAGGGGGCGCCGGATGGCCTGGTCGTCCACGATTTCACCGCCGAGTTGAACGACTTCGCCGACACCGCCGGCTTGGTGGCGAACCTGGACGTGGTGATCAGCGTGGATACCTCCGTCGCGCACCTTGCGGCCGCCCTGGGAAAGACGGTCTGGATGGCCAATCGGTTCGACTGCTGCTGGCGTTGGCTGACCGATCGCCGCTCCAGTCCCTGGTACCCAACCCTCACGCAGTTCTGTCAGGCCGAGCCCGGGGATTGGCACTCGGTCGCGGTGGATCTCGCCGCGGCGCTGCAGCACGCGGTCGACCTGTTGGAGGATCGCCCGGCCGCCAACGTCAAGGTCGCCTGATGACGACCGAGTCCGCTTCGATCGACGATCGCTATCGGCTGGCGAGCGAGTCGTTGGCCCTCGGCGACGTCGGCGCCGCCGAGGGGCTGCTAAAGCAGCTTATCGCCGCCAAGCCGGATGAAGCGCGGGCGCATAACCTGCTCGGCAGCATAGCCTACGGCGCCGACAAATTCCCGGCGGCGGCCGAGCATTTCGCCCAAGCGATCCGGCTCGACCCCGAAAACGGCGACTATTACAGCGACCTCGCGCTGGCGCTGAGCCGGATGGGCGAACACGAGGCCGCGATCACGGGCTTTCGCGCGTCGATCCACCTGAAACCAGACGGCCCAGCGGCCCACAACAATCTAGGGACCGAGCTGCAAAGCCAAGGCCAATTTGCTGAGGCGGCGGTGTGTTTCCGTAAGGCGCTGGCGCTCTACCCAGACTTTGTGGCGGCCTACAACAATCTGGGCTGTGTTTTGCGAGAGATGGGCAAGCCAGCCTTGGCGCTGGCGCCTCTGGAAAAGGCGCTCGCGCTCAGCCCGCAAACAGCTGAACTCCACAATAGCTTGGCCAATGTGCTGCGCGATCTTGGGCGCTTGGACGACGCCATATTTCGCTACTCCGAAGCCATTCGTTTGAAGCCGGACCATGTCCACGCCCACAACAGCCTAGGGTCTGTCTATTGCGACCAGGGTCGGCTCGACGAGGCCATGGCGCGCCAACTCGAGGTCCTCGGCATCGAGCCCGACTGCGCTGACGCCCATACCAATCTGGGTGTCGTGTGGCAGCGGATGGGCCGCCCCGATTTGGCGGTGCGCGCCTATCGCGACGCCATTCGCCTCGATCCCAAAACGACGACCGCGCAAACCAATCTGGCTATGGCGCTGCTGCTCCAGGGCGACTATGCGGAAGGATGGCGTCTCTACGAAAAGCGCTGGCTCGGCAGCCACCTCAAGCTCGCCGTGCGCACCTTCGAGCAGCCCCAATGGAACGGCGAACGCGAACCAAAACGCCTCTTGATCCATGCTGAGCAAGGCTTTGGAGATACGCTGCAGTTTTGTCGTTACCTGCCGCTGATCGATCCCCGGCATAAGATTATTTTCGAGGTCGAGGCGCCGTTGGTCGACCTTATGCGACAGCTTCCAGGCGTGGATACGGTGATCGCGCGCGGCGCCCCCTTGCCCGAGTTCGACGCCCATTGCCCGATCATGAGCCTACCGTTCGTTTTTGGGACCACGCTAGACACCATACCTAACCGCTCGCCCTATCTCCGCGCCGGCCCTGAGAAGGTCGGGGGCTGGGCCAAGCGCATGGAGCCGGTAAAGGGGCTCCGGGTCGGCCTGGTCTGGGCTGGGGGCGCGCGTCCGAACCAGCCGGAACTGGCGCCTACGAATCGCAGGCGTTCCATGAACCTGGCCAGCTTGGCGCCTTTGGCGCAGGCGAGGGGCGTCAGCTTCATCTCTC
>Ga0116231_10001927_pt1 | contig 43230 bp, 38 predicted proteins | sample S1TSphgellanicum_2_FD_89695 | JGI IMG/M metagenome (GOLD analysis project Ga0116231, IMG submission 89695) | Host-associated microbial communities from peat moss isolated from Minnesota, USA - S1T2_Fd - Sphagnum magellanicum MG | ecosystem: Host-associated > Plants > Peat moss > Unclassified... | reverse complement strand
TAGATATTTTTTAGATTAATTATTATATTTTTTTTTTTTTTGTTATAAAAATAAAATTGGGTTGTATAATAAGTTAAAGTATTAATAAATGGTAATAGAATATATTTTATATTTTTTTTTTTTTTTTTTTTTTTGTAGTGTTCATGTGTTATTTATTTGTTTTATGGGTAAGTTAAAGTAACATGTAGGAGGTGATATGTAACCTTTTGTGTTGTTGCCTTTTGTTAGTTCTTATGGATGTAATTAGGAAAAGCTCAAGCATATGAGGATGGAATTTTAAAAAATTCCTTGATTCAGTGAGGCATTGTGAGAGAATATTTTTGAAAATCATGGGTGGGGAAGTGTAAGTTGAATTTATTTTTTTGTTGATGCTAGATTTAATCATCATGTTTTATGAGTTGAAAAGTGGTCATAATGTTGTAGTTAATTTTTGGTGAAACCTTGAAACGGGGGGTGGGGAGGGGGAAATGCATTTCATTGAATTTTGGTTTACGAAGGTGTAGGCTAAGAGTGAGCCTAGGAGTCACATTTCATGCTCCCAGGAGTGCAAGAGAGTGTGAAGGAATGAACCTCCACACTCCCAAATGAGCTCCCACTTTGGGAATGAAAGTCCCAATGGACTTTCAAATTTTCAGAGGGTGATTGCAAGGATCAAAACTCATTGGATTAAGACGTTATTTATATCATTGAAAAGATCTTAGAACGTAGATGTCTAAAATGGGTTTGCATGACTCATTTGGGTAATTAAAACACAAGTTATGGCCAAAAGAAAGGCCGAGAATCAAATTGTCAATTTGACTCTCGACCACTAAAAGTTGGGAATTGTCTTGACTTCCTTACATGCAGGTGGCGTGCCACATACCGTTGGGAAGCTCTTGACAAGGAATATAACTTTACTTTAGAACTCACCTCAATCAAAGGTTTGCACACAAAGTTATGGGCCTTTAAAGTCATGGGAATCCTAATTTTGGGAATTTTAGGACTCCCAAATGGGAGTCCCGGGACAAAATGACATTTGGGTGTGTGACGCATTCTTACACACCCTTAACATGAAGATATGCACTCACAAACCCGCTTGGAAGTGGAACTACTATGTAGTTGTAATCTAACAAGTACGGTGGTTCAACATAATGCAATGAAATTCACTAAGAATTTAATGTGTTGTGTCCAACATCTACACATAACATCCTAATCTAACATGCATTAGATTTTTGAAAAGTTAATCTTAAAAGGAGCCATGGTACAAAATCTTATAAGTTTTTATTCTTTTGATCAAGAGTTAAACATGGGACTAAAAATCACTTTACTTAGATTGAGGGAAAAAACAGACAATTTTAACCCCTTCTATTTCCGGCAAGTGTAGCACCCTTACAAAAACTCCAATGATGCTAAAAATTAAAGAGAACATTTTACACCTCCTACACAAGTACTGTTTTAAGTTTGACACAAATCCAACGATGCATTTGGGAGAAATAATTATTTGAAAATAAACTCCAAAGGCTTTGTCATGGAAATCCTTCCATGAGCTCCACTACAAACACCCTCTACTTCCAGCAAGTGTAACTCCCTTACAGCAACCCCGATGATGCTGAAAATTGAAAAGAACCTTTTACACCTCCTACACGAGTATTATTTTAAATTTGACACAAATCCAACGGTGGATTTGGGAGAAACAACTATTTGAAATAAAACTCCAGAAGTTTGTCATGGAATTCCTTCCATGTTTATTTCTTGCACACATCTTTTCCATGAACAACCCTTGCACACATAAGAACTAATATTTTTCTCACACATTCATTCTCCTCTTTTCCTCTTCTTCCCACACAAAATATTCCTCTCTTCTTTTGTAAGCCTCCATGACCTTTCCTTGAGGTTTTTTTTTTGTCCAATGGAAGCTTTGAAATCCTTCCCTCCAATCAATGGCCCCCTCATCCTTCAAGAGCCAATGAAAATTGAGAATGATTTGCCTTCCAATTGATTTTAGGATGAGAATTCTTGGGCCCAATGAGACACAAAAAAAATTCCATCCTCTAATCAAATAGGATGATAATCCTCATGACTAATGGGATTGGAGGACTCATCCTTCCCCTTATTTTGGATATCTTGATGAGGTTTTTGAGTTTGATCCTTATCATTTCCATCCGTTGACCCTCACATCTTATTTCTTCATCCTTATTATTTCAAGTAATTAACTATTAGGACAATCTATCGGTAATAACAAGTAAACATCCTTGAGACCTTACTTGACTAAATCAATTCAATGGTTGAAATAACAATTCCGCATACCATTTACTCTTTTGATATCCCCTACCTATTTTTTCTTCCATGCACTAATTAACTATGTAGTACATAGTAACTTGGAATTAAAAATTACATCACCAAAACCCCCACATACTTCTAGATCCACCGTCGAAATTAGGGTTCGATGATTCCATTAAATCTAGGATGTTCGAATTTCCATGAGGTTCCACTGTCATTCCCACACCTTACACCTACCCTAATTTGTTAAATAAAAGAACCTCAACCCCTTCTGAACATAAGTACCACATTATCTCTGCTACCCTCTTGGTTTTTTTGTTGATGTAGGTGAACATTTAGTCATGGCAGATGATGTCACTACGCCCTCAAATCCTCCAGTTTCACTAGTAGAAAAGGAAGAGCTTGAAGAAACATCGCTTGACGTGAAGGTCTCTCAACGGTCGCGCGAAGAAGAACCGTTTAGAAAAATGGTGCGCACTCGAGACGATCGTTCGGCATGGGATCGTTGGTTGTCTCTTAACCCACATGCTTTAGCAATCTATTTAGAATTTGTTCCTACTTATGGAGCCGCACTAGAAAGGTTTGAAGAATGTCAACGTGAAGACGACGATGTTCATCTTCATTATTGAACTTGGGTTCCTGGTGATGGCCATTATCGTTGGTTGCGAGGCCCAATCAATCCCCTTCCCATGGCGCATCAAGCCGAATACTTAGCTCGCACCATTTGTCGCATTCTGGAGTTTTTGCAATTATGATCTATCCCCTTAAAGTTGTTTACTAAGTTGTAATTCACCTAAGGCCACTCAAGTGGAAATGTTTAATGCCTAAGTTTGATTTTGATTTTATTTTAGAGTCTGATAAAAGCGAAAACTAAATTAAGATGTATTAGGACTACATCTCAGAAATCTTTCAAGTACATCATTCGTGCCTGAAGATTATTTTACAGACTAACCTACTATTGTCATGGCGAGATGTTATTGTTAATTATGGGCTTGTATTCCCAATATATTAATAAATCAAATCTAATTCTACATCCCTTTTCCCTTCTCTATAACATAAAAGGATCATGCACTTAAAAGGTTTACTAGGTCCTAAAATTAACTAAGCCTTGCATCAATTTAAATAAAAGAGTCTTCTACGTTAAATTATCCAAAAGCTAATTCAACTCTTAATAATTATTACTTGGAAGTTTATCAGGATTCAAATCATTAATACTAAGGAAAATTATGGAACTAAAGCTTAACAATTTGTGGTATTGTAATCCATGGCTCATAAGGTGCTAGTCCTGTGACTAGGCACAATAGTATACTATAAGGGGAAAGGTGGTGGCTTCCCTCAAGTCTGGGATGTGGTGAGTTTTGTGAGTCTATGTTTGCCCATGGTTCGTCCGTGCACCAAAAATACTCTAACTATGTGCTAACCAACTTGTTGTTTGGTTTATGCAGGTTCATGTGAATAATTGAATTGCTTGTCACTCTTCCTAGTCCCCATCCCGGAGCTTCAACACGCCCCTTTACCCTTAAAGTGCTATGAGCTAGGGAGTGTGCCTCAACTCCTTATCCTTCCAATGTTTTCACATTTAAACTCACAGTTGAATCTACCAAGGAGTTTGGGGGTGCGTCAAATTTAGAAAATATTTGAATAAAAATACAAGGTGCCATATATTGGTTGTTGGGTAAATTTTATAATTTCATTAATTATATATAATAAGGTTATATTCATTTTGAAAACCAATTGATAATTAATGTAAGTAAACATTAATTTTCAATATTAATTTTTTATAAAAATATAACATATGTACTAAAAAATTTAAGTATATATTGTTAATCAGTTCAATTAATAGGTTAATAAATGAATTAAGGCCACTAATTAGTTCAATCAATACTAGGTTGTTAAATTCAATCAATAAGTTAATAAATGAACCAATGTTAATTAATACATGAATTAGTTCCAAATTTTCCACATCATTTACTTGGAAATTTTGACTATAAAAAATGTAAACATGACTTGGTCTTTAGAAGTAAATCATATGTTCATCATTTGTCTTTTACTTTTAGTTGCATTGAAAGAAAGGGAATGGTTAATGGCTCAAAAATCATATTTATATATTATTTGTTTGGCATGAACTATAATTTATCCATCCAAATGAACAAATGATCATATTCCTTTCACCAAATGGTATCTTGTTTAACATAAGTAGCATATAATTTTAACATTTCATGTCCCCTCTTTAAGGGAAAAATTATCAACTCAATTATTTAAATGTCTTTTAGGTGAAATGTTCCAATGTGAGAGTTTGTTTTTAAGCAAGACTTGAGTGTAGAGTAAATATACCATATGGTGGCTCATTTTTGGTGTCAAAGTTTCTAGTTTTGTAATGTACCCTTTAATTGGAAACTTATAACTAGTAATACAAATTGTCAATTGTTTCTAAAAAAATGACTTGATTACAAAAATAATTATATATTTACTAATATGGACATTATTGCTTTCAAAATATGGACTTTATTACCATATAACCAATGATACCACATTAAAGTACTAGTTTAATATTGCAAAATGGACATGTGAATTCTGATTCTTTGAAAAAATGAACCACCTACTAGTGCATAAACCCTACATATGTTTGAGGATTAGTAAATGTTGTTTACTTGCCTCTTTAATGACTTTGGTCACAATCAAAACTTGTATGGTGGGAGTATTTCAATTTGATAATTAACATCAAGGGTGAAAATTTGTGGATGTACGTTATGAAAAAAATTGGATGTGTGAAAGTGTAGTAATTGAAATGTTAATTGTATGGTTTTAGATGTTGTGTGTTAAATTTTCAATGTTACAATTGTCAAGTGCATTATGTGTAGTTTGTATTGTCATCTTTATGATAATAAAAATTAAGGAAAATTCACTAAAGAAATAAACGAAATTGAATTTTAAAAAAGCTACAAGTTAGAGTTTAATGTGTGGTCTTTTAAAAATTTCTAGTATGAATATGGGTAGGTTGATTAAAAATATTGTAACCAAATGTCCATGAATGTAAATGTTGATTTTGAAATGCTTCAATGCAATTGATTCCCAACATTATGCCATTGTATTTACTTGTGTGTAGGATTTTGAACACCTCCATTTTTGGTTACAAGAGTTCTTAAGGTTGCTTGCTTTCCATTTTTTTCTAATCATTTGGTTGTAGAACTAAGTGCAAGATAATGTAGTTTCCATCTAAAAATTTAATCTTTTCAAACTATTTTTTTCAATAATGATTTTTTTCCCCTTGAATTTTATTCATGCCCTATCATTTCTTCTTTTAAAGAGATAGAAAAAAGGGCCGCTTTCAAAATAACCAAGGGCAAATAATCAACTTGATATTAAAGTGACACAAATTAATTTGTTGATTCAGGTAGAAAGTGACTTGTGTTCAACTATCAAAAGGAACAGTGGGTAAAGGAAAAAAACATTAATCCATTTCAATTGAAAAAAATATAAAATAAATTGAATTTAGGACAAAAAGTAGAGAGATTTAGGAGTACCATTATGCAAATTTAACATTACCTTACAAGCCTATAATATTTCCAATGTTTGGAATTCATAGTCAAAACATTTTCAAAAAACCTAAAATGAAATCAAATGTCCATTCATTGGTTGAATTTACAAAATGTCATGTAGTATTCAAGCAAGTCAATAACATAGTTTTTTTAACAAAATAAATCGTAAGATTTACAAAAATTTTAATATTTTTTTTATCGCCGCATATAATTAAATTGCCAAATTTTTTTTGTGATATTCACTATTTATAGTAGCACATCATTCAACCATTCTCATTTTACCAAACAACCATGACTTCAATAAAATTCAAAAATTAAAAACTTATCGATGTTCAAAGCAAGCACTAGAAATAACATAGGTATTTTAATATAGGCCTTCACAAAGATCCAACCTAGAAAAGACTTTTATGGAAATCACATTTTTAAACACACATGCCATTGCCCTATCTTTAAAATTCCTTAGTAGTAGACTTTGCATTCACCTCACCATTGTTTCTCAAAGCACCAAATTGCAATGATGCTAAAATAAACAAATCTACGATCCTTGTTTTTTTGAGTGAAAGTAGCCATAAAGTATATTTTAATATGGAAATTTTTGAATTTTTTTTAGTTTAATGATCAATATGAGGATTTTTTTGACTTTAACATAATAATATTATGTTTTATGTCCTTAATCTGTATTTAAATAGATTTTTGAAAATGCAAGTAGATGCAAATATGTGTTCCAATTTGGTTTAAAGTAGATGAAAATATGATTTTAATTAGATTTTCGGTAATTTCAAGTTGATGGCACATTAAAATGTATTCACTACTTTTGACTTTTGCATAATAAAGGCCATATTTTGCCAAATCTCTGATTTAAAAATAATTCTAGCACATTTGACCTAGCTAGTTTAAAAACTATTTATTACATATTTTTGTTACATAAAAGTTTTTGAAACTTGGTATACAACTTAATGAAGTTCATGATGAGTTTATAATGATACTTAAAGAAAATTTGAATTTGTTTTTTGACATTTACATTAAAAATAGAGGATTTTACTATTGAGGGATATTTTTTCAAGGCATGTTTCTTCATGCTTACTCTCATTCATGTTTGTCTTTGGTCAACAATCATTATGTGTTTAGAGAACCAAGTCCTAATCAAAATTGTTAATCCATTACAATGTTGAAAAATGACCAATCTCAAGATCAGTTACTTCCACATGCTTTGCTTTTTCTTGGTTGTTGCTTTGGTCACCTTTGCACTTGTGGGTTCCTTCTTTTCCATGATTTGGTTAACACCCATAACCATTGCTAACCTCATGTTATGCACAACAAATTGGCCCAATAGGGGGTATTTAACAAAAATTTCAACATCATTGGTTTAGTAGGAATCATTTTCACAAACCTTATTTTTCCATTCTTCAAGAATTTTGACTCCTTTAGCTCCTTGCTTGAATGGTGATTCACCTTTATAAAAAAAAATATTTAAAAATTCATTACAATGTTAGATGTCTAACAATTTCACATGGGTGCATAATCATTACTAATCTAGTTAAGGTGTTTCATGATGATGATGTAGGAGGTGAAGATTGGTAACTTTTTTTAACAATTTTGTTTTTTAAATTATAAGCAAAATACCTTTTTTTCAAAAAAATTTATGACCACATTCTTCACATTGAAATTTATGTTATCACCATGATGATGCTCGAACAATAACTCATGGTGCATCTTCACCAATTTCACCTCAATGGTCAATCTAATGGGGACAAATGTCACCACCGTAGTAGGTTTAGTGATATGTGTTTTCATTCAACCCATGGGCATAGTTCTAATGCCTCCAATCTTGTACACATCCTTAGTGGGCAATCACAAAGGCTTGTTGAATGGCCACTCAAGTTCTAAGAATTAGTCCAAGGCTTCCCAAAAGGTTGGGCCCTTATACCATTCTAAGTTGTAAGAATGTTTGATCATATTGTCTCTTTTCAATCCAAAGATGGGGACAAAGGGGATCTTTTCAAGGTTGTTCAACTTTCTTTAAGTAAGATGACACCTCTTTTGTAATGTTGTCAAAATGAATCTTATTATACTTGGGTGTAGCAGCATCCATTTACAAGAAATGAAGAGGGATAAAACAAAGAAATCTACAATTCCTAACACACAAAAGACAACAATAGATGAATCACACAAATTAGCATAATTGTACATCTAAAACAAACATTGACTTTCTTGTAGTACCTAGTAGACCATCTATTTGACATTAATAGTGAAAGCCAAAAGGGCATGTTCTTTGGGTTGTCTATCTTTGAAAATCTTGACTTTGAAACTTCTAGTAGTGGAATGGAAGATGGGAATGGCATAGTTGGCTTGGGAGGTGCTTGCAATCATATTTTTAATGAAATCATTATGTTTCGAAACATCAGTGATGATGCAATAGTATTTAGTGGTTTCATGTTTGTGTTTTGCCTTGAGCTTATTCAACACCTACACATACTTGAATAAATGATGAAAAAATAGTTCATTTTTATAACCTCCTTTTCAAAGCATTTGATGACTTTCTTATTGATAGTCTTAGTTTGTAAATGAGATGACCCATAGTTATAGACTTAGTGAAGTATTAAACATGATATTGATATGCAACTTTTCTTTTCCCAAAATTAAATCATACAAAAACATGCTAAAAATTCAAAATTCAACATTTATGTGTGATAATAGTTCACAACATCAATAACAACCTTCATAATTGTACTTCCTTATTTTTTATGAAAACAATTTAGCCAAAATAAAAAAAACTCCAAACAAAAAAAACACAAAATTGACTTGTAATCAAAACTCAAATATTTTGAAGCATAAACAATGAAACTCAATCTTTACCAAGCAATGCCAAAATCCAAAAGGAAATTGGTCCAAGCAAATAGAATAGAAAAATGTAAGAGAAATGCAATTGCACAAAAGTAGATGGTGAAATTGTGTCAAACAAAAACCCTAAATGTTGCCAAATATTTATACTTAAGAAAGAAGAGAGACAATGTGCGTATTGAAGTGACTGAATTTGTAAAGAGGGAGAGAGGGATAAAGGCTAAGGGTGAACATAAAAGAGCAAAGGATCGTCATTGTCTTTAACCTTGAGATTGAACTCATTGCCACCTTTTGTTTCTATTGCATTTGGACCATCCGATGGTACATCCAACCTCCATTGACTTTCGTCATCGTCCAAGAAAAAGAAAACTTGGGCGTGGTGGAACTGCCAAATTTTTCCAATAATTAGGGCAAGTTGCTTGTTTGCCCTAGTCGCCACCCGTGGTTCCAATGGGTAGCCTTCAATGCCAAACGTCTCCCATGGCTAGTCCCCTTTGGGTAGTCTCATAAATGCATTACATTACAATAGCAACCCAAAGAATTGGGGTTTTCCCACCCGGGACCCGAACCCAAGTCACCCGGAATTAGAGGTGTTTTTACTTTTAGAACTATGTACGTAATTGTAACTGCTACGAATGACCGACCGACTAACGATAGCCCAAATTATGATAACCCGCTGGTCTGATCGTGGATGAGAGTTCCGCAAGGATGCTCCTTCCGAGGTCAGTAAATCGAGGAGCAACAAATTAGCCGTAGCTAGGGTTTCTGGGGTGGGGTTCGTGGATGAGACGTCCATCATCCATCAGGACGTCTACCCGGAGTTTGTAATCTGAGCTCAGTTGCGATCGGAGTGATCGGGGATTTTAGGGTTTGGTGAGGCTCGCGACATCGTTTCTAGCGAGAGCTTCGTGGAGGAGATCAGCGTGTAGGAGTGGATTCCAGTCTTGCTCATGCTCGGAACCGAAGAGGATTTGATACAAGAAGACGTGGGAACGTTTCTAGATTTTTCTCTTTCGCGTTGTAGAGGTATTTTCTCTTTGTTTTGAAGGCCTAGTTTTGCGTGTGCAGGAGGCGCTGTAGTAGGGAGGGAAAGACTAGATAAGAAGGCGGCCGTTGTTAAGAAGAAAGTCGGGGGCGTGAAATGGAGGACGAAAATGACGACCAGCACATGCCGATTTCGAATCCGTTGCCCCCGCCCCCACGCCCCCAGGATAAGCAGAGGCGCGAGAATGCGAATGGAGGAGCCGCACTTCAGAATTTGTCCAATGCCGATTTCCGGAAAATGGTCATGGAAACCCCTCGCCGAGGGGAGGAGAAAAGCAAAGACCGGCCGCGCAGGTAAGCTTCCTTCTCACGAGTAACACAAGATTTGACGCCTGAATTACGATGGAATGGGAGATGAGCTAGAGCCTCGAGACTGAGAGGCGATGCAACGCATACTGGAGTGAAGTTTCTCATTGAAAACCCTAATTCGGAATTCCTAACCCTACTCGTAATTTGGAACTTATGCCATCCCAATTCTTGTTGAGGGAATGAATAGTTTTTGTGGCCGTGGATTTTGTATCGCAGTCGAGCAAAGCGGGGCGATGACGAAGAAGTTGATGGTGAGAAGCGGGCTCACCGAAAATTCCGACCTAAACTGAAAGAGTGAGCTCCATCTGACTGTGCATGCAATTATTTCCTGTCATAGACAAGTATTTTGATAGCTTGCCATAGAGGTCATTCTAGCAATTTTATGGGATTTGTTTTTCGATGGTGGAAATCCCAACTCCTCACCTTTTGGTATGTTCTGAAACATTGCATCAGAAATTTGCTCTAAAGAGTTTTGTAGGAATTTCAGTCACTCTGTACTCAGTTCTGCATTAATCAATCAAAGGGGACATTCCAGAGAGGAGAAAGCTGGAGAGGAGGATGATCTGCCAAGGTATCGTGATCGTGCAAAGGAAAGGAGAGAGGATGTAAATCCTGACTATGAAGCAACAACTGCAGAGCTTGGATCATTGCATGCAGTGGCACCACCTGGCACTGTTGACTTGAGGTACCATTTTCTTCTTGTTTTGATGCTAGTAGGTGCCTGTCAGCATCAACAATTGCTGCTTTCATTGATATCATCCTTTTTGGTGTTTATGGTACATTGCTTGAAATTTTAACCGAATACAATTTGTGTGAGGTCAGGATAGCAGATGCCCATCGGATATCCATTGAAAACAGCAAGTTTCTTGGAGGTGCGTCTGTAAACTTATTAGATGTGTCCATCTTTCATTGGCTTATTTCCATGGAACATCTCTACCTGCAGTCCCTCCTTCTAGCAAGGATATCTGCATTAAGGTTGAATTTTGCAGTTACTGAAGGGCTTCATTTTTACTGAGCAGGGGATGTGGAGCATACTCATTTGGTCAAGGGGCTTGATTATGCATTACTGCACAAGATTCGTAGTGAGATCGACAAACGACCGGAAGATGATGAGCTGGTAGAGAATGCCAAGCATAGGTAGGTGGGGGGACTAAAAGTGCTGAGTTTGTTTCAAGGGTTTTGCACATTTACTTGTTTTCAGAAGCACACATGACGATGAGGTGATTATGTGTCGTGTGGGTCCCAGCCAGCAGAGGAAAGAGGACAAGACAATGGCATTCCGCACAGCTTCAGCCAAGGTAAAAAGATGGACCTTATAAGTTTCAGTGTCAGATATGTCTGTATTGCTTAAGCTAAGTGGCAGTCCTAGTGGGTTGCCCTCCATGAAATATGTGATGAAGCTCTGCTCAAAGGTGGTTTTATATGAGTGGGAACTACAATGTGTGTGTTGAAATTGTTGGGTTGCAGATGGTATTCCAGTGGATTGTGAAGCCACAGACTGTAAACAAGGTGAACGAGATGTTTCTGCCTGGGCGCACTGCCTTTGTTTTTGACATGGTAAGCTCCTTTGCCCTCCTCCCTGTACCCTACTCTGCAACAGTTTTATAGAATATTGTCCCTCCTTAGTTTTAGCTCCATGCTTTGTTGTATATTTTATTACAGTACTGTTGTCATTGGGCACTGTAAATAGTGTGAAACAACCACTGAGATCCATTTGTGAATGCTAATGACTATGACCTATGCAGGATGAAGAGTTTGCACATGACATACCCACCACTGTTCACCGAAGCAAGGCAGATTGTCCTCCCCCTCAGGTTATGGACTTTCCTGTAAACCATATGTAGTAGTTGCTTGTGATCATCTGCCAGTCGCTTTTCTACCCTTGAGCTCTAGGTTCTACTGTGAGGATGCTGTCTTGAAGGTGCAGCAACCATAGCTTTCTGTCAACTAGCTTACTGCCCATTGGTAAGAGGTCCATCTGTGAAGAGTGAGGCTTTCTCAAAGTGTAGTGAATATTTTACCAAAGCTGTTTTTCCAGAGTGGGCTTATTGTTTCTAAATTGAGCTGCAGGAAACAGTTACAGTGGGAGTGGATGGAACAGTGCTGGAACGTATTGCTAAGATCATGGCATACCTTCGGTTAGGTTCCTCTGGAAAGGTAGTTTGAGAGTTCTGCAGTCAATCTTGCATATTCCTTTTTATTGCTGGTGCAAAGCTTGAGTAGAGGATCTAAGAAGCATCATCAGGAGATAACTTGTAGTGTTTTGTTGATGGCCATAATTCTCTAACTTCAGGGTAGTGTTTTTGGAGAAGTTTAGAGTAGAGCTTTATCACAGCTTAGAAGTCTTCATCTTTAATGTGATTAGGACTTGAATGAAGGAGGGATGTGGGATAATAGAATGCTAGATGGCACTGGCAATGCACTTTATTAGTAATGGTCTTTTCTGGTGTGCTTCTCTTGCAGTTACTGAAGAAGAAGAAAAAGGACAAAGGTGATGTGAGAGGTAAATTTGAGGCTTTATGTTTTACTCTAAATTAGCAGTGGTCTTTGGAAAAACACTGTGAGCCTCTCTAGTAATTACTCTTGGATTCAACAAATGTACTCACCATCCCTGTCTTTCAGGCAATCTTTATGGTGTTTATGCTTTTGGATTTGTGGTTATGTCTCATTTGGTGAGAGAGCACAGATTGTCACTCTGATGCAATTCATGAGTTTGAGTTTGAGTTGGTTTGAGCAGGAAAGATTTTGTCATCAATGGGAGGTGAGGGTGGAGTCATGGATGGAGTGGTCAATGGAGGAACTAATGGGACCCATGGCCGGCCAGTTGAAGAGGAATTCCTACCTCCCCCACCTCCACTGCCACCTCAACATAATTTTGTAGATTCAAGAGAATCAGCCACAACTATTTCAGCTGCACTTTCGATCACTGGAACAGCAAATGGTCCACAAGGTGAGAGAGATGACATTTTTGAGGGAGTTGGCTCTGAGTATGTGCCCACTATTCGAGAGGCCCAAAGTCCAGTGTCTGAGGATATGGAAGAGTCACCACGAGATAATGACCGACAGTCTTATTTTAATGAACCTTATGGACCAGCACCACCTCCCCATGACCTTCGCCAGGGCTGGGAGCATGAGGTAAAATTCTTCATCTATCCTTGTGCTGTAATTGTTAGTCTTCTGATCCTTTAATACACTGCTGTCCTTCCTATGTCCTCTAGTGGCATTGATGTTTCCTGACAATTCCACTGTGGAACATCAGTATTACACATTCTGTCTTTCTGCAACTGGGACTGGAGTGGGACTGGAGTTGAATTTGTGTCCTTTTGATTTGGCCTACAAATAATGGAATGACAATGATGTGTTGATTTGTTGTCAAATCTTGTTTGCAGGCAGGTTATGACAATGCCATGCAGGGGCCAACAATGCCATATCCTGGAGGTGAATGGAATGAGTTTCCCGCTCCTCCTCCCCCAGAAGCATATGCTGGCCCATGGCCACCTGAGCAGTATGCTGCTTACATTGAGCAATATGGCAACCCTCCTGTAAGTAGTCCAGTTATTCATTTCATTTCATGAACTACTTTTGTTTCACAGATAATAATTAATCATAATAACTAATGTTGCAGAGATATGTTGGTTTGGCACACTCTGTAACTTCTACAAGAGAAATATTAAGTGGGAGGTTGGACACTTTGCAGGTTGCAGGTGATTTTGACTTGGCAGGTCTCCCTGTGCCACCCCCTGATCCACGCCTAATGACCCAGGAGGAAAAAGACCGAGGTCTTGGGTCAGTTTTCAAGCGTGATGACCAGCGTCTGCAACAGCTGCGAGAGCGTGACTCCCGTGAGAAGGACCCGAATTTCATATCCGAGAGCTATTCTGAATGCTATCCAGGCTACCAAGAATACAACCGTGAGATTGTAGAGAGTGATGATGATGAAGATCTCACAAAGATGGATATGGGTGGCCGGGTCAGATTTCCTGTTCTTTTGTCTGATTTTGGAGTTCCATTTTTTCTGCTCATGTAGACCTGTCTGGTCAGTAGACTGTATGCTGAAGGTTTTCAAGTGCTTACATTTATTAAAGGAAACTAACTGTGTTAGGTATTTTTCATGGTTCTTTCAGGCAAAGGGTCGGCTGCATCGCTGGGACTTTGAGTCAGAGGATGACTGGGCCAAATACAATGAGCAAAAGGAAGCCATGCCCAAGGCAGCATTCCAGTTTGGAGTAAAAATGCAAGATGGTCGCAAAACACGGAAGCAGAATAAAGACCAAAAACTCACTAATGACTTGCATAAGATAAACCGCATATTGGACCGCAATAAGAAAGACAAGGCTGGAGGTGGTGGGTATGAGGAAGACCGGAGTGGATATGATGATGATGTGCATCCTGGTAAACGTGTGCGCACTTGAGGATTCCCCTATAATGTCACAGATATTCTAGAACCGAACCTTCATTTCCTTCTCTCTGCTGAGTAGGCTGGATGTGGCCACTTCAATGCTATTCTATGCACACTGCCAGAAAATTTGAAGGTATTTCTGTAACAACTGTGTGAATGAAAGATTCACCTCTGTTTGGTGTTTCTGATATCCTCATGGTTTTTGTACCATTATTGTGTGCAGACTGAAAGAAGTAATTTGCTTTGGGGGTATGAACTCTGAATTTGATATCCTGAATTCTGCATTCTCAGATCTTTTTTGTTTAGGTCAAGCAAGACTAAAGCAGGGCAGAGCTTTTCTGAGCCCAATGTGTAAATTTTCAGGTCCTCATAGGAAGCCACATAAATCTGTATGAAACCTTGCAAGTATGTGAGGTCAAGTTCTTTATATTTTTGGACCATGGCTATCTGTTCTTGGTCCTTTCTTGTTGCTTTTCTTTGACATCTAATGGCACACATGGAGGGAGCCCTTGTTATGTTTTCGGATGTGCAAAGCACACCAAAGGACAAAGTATCCTCCTATGTTGGCACATCCAACAAAGGGTTTGACTTTGAGTCTATATCCTAAAGATGACATACCACACTTACCACATTTTGTCATACATTATATTCTTGTTTGTAGATTGACAAATTGACAATCCTTCTTTTCTCAAATTTGGTACATACAGTCTTGATAGTGGGTTCTTTCAACCCACTTGGGACCTGCACCCTATTGTGATATCTCCAACAATTGCAACCCAAAACCTTTTCATTGTTTGTGACATAATCTAGTCATGAACTACCCATAAACCATGCTAGTTCTTCTAAATTTGAGTTCCTAAAACCGACAGTGGTTCTTAGTCATATCATCTCCTGCACCACCATTAGGAAACCACTTATGTCATTTCAACAAGTAGCACACTCTTATTGCTCTCAATTGTGTTAGAATGTCTCCTCACATTATGATCATCTTTTTCCCTTAGGTCACACGGGAATCTCTTACCATCTTCATTGCTTTGCTTACATTTCATGCACTTCTTTTACTCACAATAGATTCTACTTCCACTCTTGATCATAACCTTTACTACATATCTTGTCCTTTCCTTTCCTAAATATTAGTCCTTCTGCCACTAACCTTCCAACTTTTGGATCTTGCTTAACGCTTGGTTGCTTGCATTTTCTTTCTCATCATACATTTCATTTGATTCCTCCTTGTGATGTTGGATCATTAGGTTGTCAATAGTCACACTTGCAGTAGGAATACTGTCCCAGGTTGCCAACATATATGCTTATACAATTGTAAATACTCTTGGTTAAACCCATTTGCATCAATGTTAGCCTCATCAAAATCATGCACCCATCAACTCAATTTTCAAAAGCTTGTTTTGTGCAATTTCTTTCTTTGTTCAAATTCAAATCAATGGTGTGTCAAAACTTAGGCCATGCTGTAGAGTAGAGAAGTGAAACTACCAGTCTGTTCATCAGGGTTGCACTATGGGTACACATTTGTAAAGTATACTAGTGTGCATGGCCAGTGTGATTGCATCCTCTCACAACTAAATCAATGGAGAGGGACAGACAACTCCTCATCAAACTCCAAGAGACAAATGAAAAATAAGATGGTGTGGTTAAGCTAATCTCATTAAGTTAATAGCATGCACTCAGACATCTATCTACTGGGTACTGAAGTACTATTGACTGATCATTGCTACTTTGAAGTGTCATGCACCCTGGAGTACAGAGCTGCTCCAAACCCATCTAAGTCTCTTCCACCTTCTCTGGTTGCAATTCCCACACTCCATCGGGTTCTAAACCCAGTCAGTCATCAACCTGCTAAAGCAACTGTGATACTGTATAATTTCCAACTTAGGCTTCCAACCCTTAAATTTGGTTTGAAGCTTGTGCAGCAGATCCACAAATGTTGACTCTGTGGTTGTGCCACCTCCAGTCTGGGTATGAGACATTCCAAACCCCAAGTTATGGTTCATGAAGTTGTTGTGGCAAATGCACAAATGTTGACTGTGTGCTCGTGTCATTTCCAGCATAGACATGAAGAATTCTGACCCTGCATGATTGATCATGAAGCAGTTGCCTGCACAGATGTGCAAATGTTGACTACATGATTGTATCAGTGGCCGAGCATCAACTTCCACACATTCAAATTCAATGAGTGCCTCAAAAAACTCACATACATGATGAATCGCCCAAAACAAGGATGACCCTTCAAAAGAATTTGCATCAACGTCCACAGCAATCATCCATGGGATGTTGTTACATCCATGAGGGAACTGAATTGTGACCAAACCTGGCTATGGACAATCTTACTGGTGACCAGACATCAAATATGTTAAGCGATTAAGAAACAGCAAGAACTTTTGGAAAAATTCCTTTGCATGTAAGGTTGGCTTGTACCCATGAACATCCCATTAGCCCCTTGATATAGTGGTGTGACATCATGTGGCATGCTGGTGAAAACATCGTGGAGCTGAAGAATAATGGGAATAATTTTTAGAAGTAAGTTCTTCACATTTGGTGAAGTACTCAGAGTCCATAGCTTCGCAGGTTGGACCCCAGAATGTTAGCCCCAGTGGGTTCTCTCTCAATGTTGGTCTTTGCACATAGATGGCGGCCTGGTACATAGCACAGGTAATAGGCATCAGTGTGGGTCAACTTACCAGGCTGGTCTGACTTGAGGCATTCCCTACTTGATTCCAATCTTGCCTTGATATGACTTACTAGGATTGTGTGCCAATACACCTTACCTTTCTTGTTCCTTCTTCTGATATGAAGCTGAAGCTTTTGAAGTAGGGTGGAAGCAATTGTAAACTACAACTAATGCCAAACTCTAGAAACTTTTTTCTTTTTTGTTTGCACTATTACAAGGTGAAGAAAAATTGCTTTGGAAAAGAAAGAACTTTCAAAAAAGGCCCATCACACACAAATGGCCTCACAAAATATTAAATTTGGATTGTTTGGTCCAGGGTTTTTGTTTTGGGGCGAATTTTTGCACTTTTTTGACCAGAAAAATGACTCCCATTGGAATCCCACAACTGTTCGTACTAAAGTCAGCAAATAGCCCAGAGTTTGTTCCTTTCAATGCTACAAAAATGTTCCCCTTTGATATTCACTGAGAAAGTTGTTTCTTTGTTCACAAAATGATCTTCTTTGATTGAAGGTAATTTATGGAATCAGCCACAAATGCCAAAAAAAAGAAAAGAGAATGAAACCCTGATCAGGTCTTGGAATTGAGCAGTAAGCCAATGTTGGTATGATAATTTGTTAGAACTCCAATTTACATTTACAAGAGTAAGGTACCATGGTCAAACAAGTTCCTAATGATAATTTATTAAAACTACATAGTTTAAATTTACAAACTATTGGTGAACTTGCATGTTCCCAAGCACATTTGTGACACAAAATTCTCCAGCTGCAAGCATTTACTTGATGTCCAAACAAAAGGACCCAGTTGTTGCTGGCATCAGCACTCAATATTCCATCACCCCCCTTCACATTTTGGCACCAGTGTGAAATTGTCCACTCTTGACTCCCTATGTGATGTGCAACTAACAATCCAGGTGAATCACCTCTAGCAGTTGATTTCCCTGACCATAATACACTCCACTAATTGAACTGCAAAAAAACTGCTCTCATGGGGGCAATAATTTGCATGGGCCAAGGGGTCAATTTCATGACATGAATTTGTTCTAAGCCACAATCCATTCAGAACCTACCCAACAAAGACTCTTCTTTCAACCTCATCATCTTCCAAAGACTTTCTAGAGGATCTTGACTGAAAACATTGTTGGATAATAGAACCAACCTTGCAAATATAATAACTACCTTGTAATAAAAATTTGCAGCAATGATGTCTCAATCCCCTCCCTTCCTCAGCAAATTGAGCAAAATATTGCAATATGTGCCCAAGTAACATTCTTGAATCAAATTGACACTAGGTCTTGAGCTTTGAGAACTTCATCCCAAAAAACAACCTTTTGCTTTGCCCTTGCCTTCAAATCATCAGGGATGATGAATCTCTCCCCATTACCCTTCAACATTGCTGGAAGTTTCCATACTCCTATAAATTTTCCATCATCGTTCTCTCCATTTGGACCCTCTGAAATGAAGAGTTCAGGGTTTGAGAAGTTGAATGGAGGACATGATACATCTATTGGATATGCCCCTCCAACGGATACATGAAAATTATGCTTGTTGGCTGGAATATGCATCCCCCTTCCAGTATTAGTGTGCCAATTGGTCACGAGATACTTTGCACCAGACTTCTCAAGGTTAGCAAGAGCACGGACTCCATCCTTCAGTGTGTTGTGCTGGATTGCATCGCGGCAGATGATGAGGTCTGGAGTTATGTCAATGGGCATGTTCACAAAGTCATGTCGTGCAAATTCCATGTTTTTGCATTCTCTGAAGTGCTCAATGTTGCGAGCTACAAGTTGGGGAACAATGTCATATCCAACATATTTGGTGGAGTTGAAGCCTTCAATGAGAGGTTGCCAATTCACATCTGGATAAGAAAATTCACAAGTTCAATACTCCTTTTGGTCATGAGAGACAACAGCATCAATCAGACCACACTTGACTTGGTCTCAATCACCATGGATGCATCCTGAACTAAGTAACAGAGCACCAGTATTTGTTCTCCTGGAGCCTAGGGTTGACTTCAGATAAAAATCATATGAAGCTGTCAGTGCAAATGTTGATGGCCAACAGTATTTTAGGATTGCTAATTGTCTATTCTGCTGATCAGATAAACAAACTCGATTCACAAGATAAATTTCTATGAGCATCCATCTAGACTAAAAGTGATGAAACCTTGCATTTCTGCTGCACCATGAATCCAGTAGCTGGAGGATTCATGTCTGGGACACAAACCAGATGGACTCCAAACGTGTCCAATACAATTTGAATTCATTGCAAAGTGTCTACCACATTAGGGTAACCTAAGAAGTCGACCTAATGCTGGGGTCAGCCACCTTTGGCATCACATTCTCATCAATCTTTGCAAGAGATTTTGTAAAGATTTGGATAGAGGCTGTGACGGTATAGGGGTTCAATCAGCAACAACATCTCTTCTTTGCACAAGATGTTGGTAGAAACACATCATCAATTTATTTTTTCCCTGCAATCTAGTCTTCGCTTCAGCTTGCTTCGTTTCAGGTGGAGCTTTTATATACCGCAAAACTATAGGTTAGCAGGCTGCACTGATGAACTGCAGGACTGGGTACGGAAGAAAGACAACAAACGAAGAAAAAATAACTCTGAAGACAAACTGATGCACAGCTTTTTGTGCACAATCAGATGATGGATTTGCAACGTTGATGGGGCAATGTGACTATCCTTACTGACCTCCACAAGGAACATCCAAAACCAGATGGACGCCAAACTTCTGAAAAGCCTCAGCCAACAACTTCCTCGCATTGGCGGTGTACAGCACATTACTCCCAGGTCCAGATCTGGACTCGCCTCCTCCCCAATAATCAGTATTGTAAATGCGCTCGAAAGCCTGGCTGCGCTCCTTTGTTTCCAGCTGCTGAATCACTCTTTCTAACTCAATCTCCCTCACAGATCTACAGGAGCACTCCGTCGCCACCACGAGCCCGCCAGCTCTACTACCATTTTTCAACTTGCTTGCGGCTTCAACACAGGCAGCTGCGGTGATGACACTTGATCGCGCATCCAGAGTCCTTCTCGGCAGTCCTGGTAGAACAAACGGATCGAACAATAGAGGACTGGTACTACTGCTGTAAAGCCTAAACACGAAGAAAGCAGCTAACCATGGCGTCACCAGAGTTACTAGCAATATCAGGATCACGGCAAACCGAAAGGCTAGTCCAGATCGTGTACTGCTACTGAAGTTCACCATTTGCAGCAGCTTATTATAGATATAGCTCAAGAGAGAAGAAACCCTGCCAAATATACATAAACCAAAGCACCCAAAAAAGTGAGAAAACAAGGAACAAAATGGGAGGACCCACGTCCAACATGACGAAAGAACCACCGAAGGGAAGAGAGAGACAGAGACAGAGACAGAGCGTTGCACAAAATAATAACGGCCACAGTGAACCAGCACCCACCAGCGCACCATCCACTGGATGCCCGTTATTACTCAGTTATGGATGAACCTCAACTGAGCTAATATTTGGTTTCACCTTGGTAACCAATTCTGTAAGAAATAGGTCTCATACATAGACAGGTAGGAAAATAGGTAAATACTAGGTGAGTAGATGGTTTATACATATGTAAGGGCTGTTTTTACTACCTACCTACCAACAACCTGTATGTGGGTTGTTAGTAGGTAGGTTTAGGAAAAAAAAAGCAACTGAGATAATTACCATGGTTAGCTAGGGAACTGAAAGCCAACAGAAAACTGTTTCCTGACCACTTACTATTCATCCTTCTTGGTGCACTGGTGGGTGCTGGTTCACTGTGGCCAATAATAACCTTCTTCGTTGAGACTACATTTGAAAACAGAACAGTACTTGGCAGCAGTAAGTTAGCACTTAGCACCTGGAATATTTGCAACTCGTCGAAAATGCGCCACCGAGGAAAAGGGCTCATGCGTCCCAGGACTCAAGAATGTACCATCCAAAAAAACAAACTCGTTTTGAAAGCGTTGGGGCTTTTGAAAACGTTTTGAAAGCGTTCAATCCTTCGTACCTGCCCACCTACACCCACCTACCTCCCTTTCCGCAACCTCTTACTTATTTACTCCTGCGACCTGCCAACCTTTTCCTTGTGACCCACTGAATTCCTGCCCCTTGCTCAAAAATTTTTTTATTTATTTTTCTTTTCCAATTTTGTAGTGTAGCAATTGTGACGAGCCTCCCAGACAGATTTCGACATAATTGGTGGCATATTTTGACTTAATTGGCGAAAATTACTGGACCATTACATTTGTAGCCAGGTACACAGTGACATACTCCCTGAACAAATTTAAAATGCGTGAAATTTAGTGACTTGTTTTCACAAAAAAGAGATTTCTTTTGCCAAAAATTTGAATCATTGTTGCATTTTGACAAAATTTTGCCAAAATAAGGACTGTTCCTACTCCCCCTTCCAATCTTGTTTTCCCCCCTTAATTGTTTTCATCGCCTTTCTTCTCAAGCTTTCTTCATCATCAAGTTTTGAAAGCTTGTCTTTAGCTTATTGTGGTGGGGGGGGAGCTCCAAGTTCCCTCTTTTTTTTGGTTCTTGCTACTCGGTGGGGAGCAGGTTCCTATTTTTTGTTGTTGTGTACGAAGGGGCGGGGAGCTCCCAGCTACATGTTCATCTTTTTTGTTATTTTTTGTGTTGTTGCTTTCAAGTGGGTGGGGAGCTTGGAGCTCTTCAATGCACAACTTTTTCTCTTTTTTTGTTTGTATTTTTATTGTTACTACTTGCTCCATGCTCCTCACTCCTTTTTTTTTTTTTGGTTTTTTTGCTTGCAAAAGGGTGTGGTGTTTAGAGCTTGCACACCACATGTGATATTGAAATTATCCTTGCAATGTTAGATTAGCTATCATGTTAAATTAAAGTTTTTAGAGGAAAAGTATTGCAAATGCCCCTTGCCATTCTTTTATTAAAGTTTGTACAAAAGTGTAAGTATTATTCTCACTTTGCCATTCTACCATTGTTTGCAAGGTATATCCCATTTTTTGAAGAGTCAAGTATGAAACAAAATCATCCTTGAATTGAATGGTAGACTTTCAAGTGTGAACACGTTCTCAACTGAATTTTCCTTCCAAAACCTACATTTTAAAGATTTATTTGAAGTTTCAGTGACAAAAATCACTGAAAATTCCATATCTCTCACATCCTAAGTCTAAAGCTCACAAAATAATGGGTCATTATTACAAGCATCATATATAATGTTGGAACCATATTTATGCATATTCTGACTAGTTGCATGAGACAAGTTCAACACGTTTTTGCACAAAACGGTTGGTTCCAACTATGCACGGTAATTAAAGTTCTCATCAAGTACAAAAAAAATCAGTATCACTCATAAGGTTTAGGGTTTAGGCTGGGGGTACATTTGTCATTGAGTAATTGAAGTTTTAGAAATAATTAGACAATTACAACCACTACTTTCATCAAAACACTTAAGAAAATCAATTAGTATTGGGATTTGAAATCACATTGTACTCAATTTCTGAAGTCATTATATATGCCATGGAAATTTAAGTAGCTGATTGTTTAAGTATGCCCATTAAAAAAAACTTATAGTTCTATAGTTGAAGTGCAGAGTAAGCTCTGTAGTATAAGGAGGTAGAAACGCAGTCAGAACAATCATAAAAAGTAGGAATAATAGTGATGTCAGGTAGAAAAGAAAACAAGTTCTACTGTTTAATGCATTTTCCAGCTAGGCAACACACACTCATTTTTATGCACATATACTCTTAGAAAGAAATAGGAAGTTTGATTTTGAGAACAATATGTTGGAATCATTTGTGAAAGGAACCGAAATTGCAAGAATGAGTGCCGGGTTTTGAAAACACATTTTACTCAATTCCTGAAGCCATTACATTGGGGGCATGGACGTTGAGCAGGCCTTTTCCTGCTGGCGAAATTTCGCCAAAAAGAGAAATTCTAAATTCTGAAATGAAGTGATTTTGGAGGTTTTTAATTGCCAGAAGTGAGCAAACAAGTAACAGAAGTTGGCAGATTTCAATGGTCAGTTTTCACTGTGTAGCCAAAAATATAGAAGGATGATTTTTTTAACAAAACTTCATATCTAGTTTATAGCCAGATTTGCCTAAATGTTCCCAAAGATGATCGCCACTTTCTCTACATCTTCCAATGGTGATAGCCTCTTTGGCTCCAAACAAAAGTTCCTGAAAGAAAACCCTGATGATGAGAACTCAGATGATTGTTGATTACTCCATACTTAAAGCACAGAGTTGAACATTAACCAGGTAGAAAGTCAGGCCTAGGGCAAAATGACAACCACATTTGGAGTTACCTCCCATCAGTGGTCTGGTGGAGGAATGTCCTTATAAGATCCGGTTCCCCAAGAGCCTCTTTGGTTTGATGTGTTCCCAATGGTCATTCCTTGAGAAACAAGCAGTGAACCAAAAAGGTTCCAATTACTGGTATATATTGCATTTATTACATTTCCTTGGTAAGGGATGGCTTATGGGAACTTAAATTGGCAAGATTATGGATTATAGATCATAGGCATGGTCATATGGCATGATCCGCAATTTGTAATCTTGAATACTCTTGTTAATACTATCTTTTGAATTGTGGGCTGCACACCAATTGGTTGTGCAATTGGCTTTGGTAACCTCTCCGTGAAAAGCAGTTTTGATTTGCCAGCAGAAAACCCTATCTCTGGTAATCGGTTGTCTAGGTAACGCCACCAGTGAAAATTTTTGGGGGCATGTTCTTCAATTGTGGCTACAAAAAAAATGTGGATTTTTATTTTATTTTTCGATTTTTAGTGTAAATTCGAGAAATAGTGCCCAAAACATGGAAAAATTCACCAGAGTTTCAAAACCACAAAATTGAAAGGAAAAAACAGTGACCTCTGAAAAAAGTTTTTTTGGAATTATTGAAGAAAATATTATTGAACTATTGGAATTGTTGAAGAAAATTTTAGTTCTCTAGATAAATGGTTATTCTGAATCATATTCTTAATAGAGGCATAATTTATGAAATAGGTCTTCTGAATCCCTATAGTAAACAAAGTGCCAATGAACTATTTTGCTCCATATATATTTTCCAAATTAGAAAAGAGCCATACCCATGGAGACCATGAATGATTTTTAAAAATAATAAAAGCCATAGGTATGCCCACAATAATTCTCATCTTTGGTTTGGATCAGTGTTGTATGTGAATATGGATTAGGACTTAGACTTCATGTAAGTCTAAATGACATAATGGACTTTTTATATATTTTGTGTAAGGGTATAAGGCCACCCGCTTACATAAGTGTAAACATATAAACTGAGACATGTAAGCATAATTGCTAAACCATATAAGTCATTTCTACGTTTTGTAAAATTGTGCAAGTGTAAATGTAAAACAAATACACTTTCACAATTTTACATATCTGTGTAAGACAATGTAAATGCATACAACTTTATATTGGAGGGAGGTGGTGGGGGTTGCCTTTTTTCAGAATTTATTTTGGTAATGGGCCAATTAAAGTGGCTTATTGCAAAACAAATAAAATAACTAAAGCTTTGGGATGCACTGTGACTAATTGAACTAATTAATATGAATTGTTCTAAGCACTTAAGCTCATGCAAAATGGTAGGAATGGAAATTTTGCTCATGCAATGAGGTGGGGCAACATGCACCCATGATTAATGTTTTTTAAAAAAAATTCTTGATGTAGGTAGGGTGGAAAGAATTCCCACACAATTTTAGATTATTCTGGGGATACATTTTCAAAAACCTCTTAAGAGTTGCAATCAATAGTAATAAGTGTGGCTACATTTTCCTCAAACAACCAATTTATGGCCGTTTATTGACAAATTGTTTTTCAAAATAAAAAGATTTGCAACAAAATATTCTCTTAAAAAGAAAGTGCTTTCTTTTGAGGATTTTTTTCCAAAAAAACATCACTGCCCATGATTTCATTCCATTCGAGATAATTCCCATAAAATGAGATCATTTCTTGATTGATTTTATATTTATTCTATATAATCTTAGGATAAGTTGCTGAATCTCAATCTTGCACCAAAGAATATGCACCCAAGATATTCTTCGAGAGGACCATTGTTTGCCCCCATAACCTTTGTCCAAAAGCATGGGCTTGTATTATATATATGTGGGCTAGAGGAAAGCTCTTTTACAGTACTGGAATAATAGTAAAATCTTTTATCTAGGGAGCATTACAAGTAATAGAATTTTTTAAAAGAGGGGCCAAATCAAAGTGACCCCTTGCAATAAAAAAAACTAAGAGCTTTGAGACGCACCCATAAGTAATTAATTTGGATTGCAAATTCAGGTGTAGTTTATAGACACTAAGGGTATATAACATCTAATATGTACACTTTATAATTATATCCCCCAAAACATTAATTGCAAGTGTTGTGTATGATTTACACTTACATAGGATTTACATGTATATAAAGTTATTGACAGTTACAGGCACAACATTGGTTTGGACAAAGACTAAACAAAAGTTCAATTGGTTATTGAGGGCCATTTTTAAGGAAAATTTGTTTCCAAAACTTGATGTAGTATCTTATCTATGCTTTAGCTTTTATGTTTCCAAGCACCAATTATGCATGTCAAATTTCCACCACCTGTGTTCATAGGAGATTGGACTCTTCAGTTTTCTGCCTTGTGGAGTTGTTCCAATGAAATCTTAGGCCAAGGTGTTAATATTGGATTTGCCTAGGAGGGAAAAACTATAGAATCATTGTCACCAAAATTTGGGGTTGTATAAGCCTTGAATCATACGACCACAATGCATTTCATGCACTACTGGAGTTGCTCAAAATGCAACAGATCATACACATAAATGAATGACTCACAGATCACTCCACAAGGGGCATACATTACTTTGCCCAAAACTACACTCCAAAAAAATTCGCCTGTCCTTTAGGAGCTGGAGACAGCTTGCGGGGGCAACAGGCACTTGTGGGAAAATATTAAACATGCCAAAGGAAATGAATGCAATCAATACAAAAGTACTTTTGGATACCAACTTCATTCTTGCACGTGTGGGAAAATATTAAACAGGCCAAATGAAATGAATGCAATCAATACAAAAGTACTTTTGGATACCAACTTCATTCTTGTACTTGTGGGAAAATGTTAAACAGGCCAAAAGAAATGAATGCAATCCATACAAAAGTATTTTTGAATACCAACTTTATTCTTGTATATTTTATGTAAGATTAACATCTCTTACAACAAGGATAGAGGCCTCTATTCATTCTTAAATTTATCTTTGTTCTAACTTTTCTTCTTTTTGGTAGGTGCATGATATTTTTCTTTTTAATGCAAAGACGGAGATTTGGACTTTTTGACCTCGATTTGGCACAACTTAAAAGTTCCTCATTCTTTGTGTCAACAGTGTCCTTTGTTACTTTTCAAACGTGCCCTTCTTCAAGGGGATTAACAAAAGATTAGGAAAAACTTAAATGTATCTAAGTTGAAAATTCATGTTGGAGTACAAGATTTCCTATCTCGAACATTTGAACATTTTTACATTGTTATTTGGTCATGTATGTTGTTAAAAGATGTCCTTGAAATTCTAGCTTTGTTGATGCCTAAAACTTTTGTCAATCAATTTATGTTTGTTTGGGGACATGAGCAACATGTTAACTTACACACTTAGTTTATTACTACTTGAAAGACTTGGATCGAGTTCACCTTGCTTGCAAAGGTTTGCTTATGGGGACAAGGATCAAACAATGTTCATTGATGATGAGCTTCGCAAGGCCCTTTGAAATCCAAAATGGAGTGAACTTTTCTTTAAACCATTCAAAGTACGTGAGTTATCTAAAAACAAGGTTCAATGGTTAGACCTTGCATCTCGGTTGTGGCCAACGTTGAAAGGTTTGCCTTTTGTAAAGACAGTTTATGCCCATTTTGCAATCATTATGTAGTTCTCGAAGTTGCCATTCAATTTTCGATATTCGCCTTATTCTTGGTTCAAACAATTTGAAGGAAATTCAAATGAAGATCTGGCAATATTGCAACTTCCTTTAGGTGATGTCCTAAGTACACCTTAAACTTGTCCTTGTTTCAGTTATGTTTTCCATGTCTTTCATTTCACGTTCGTTTACTTATTTGTTTTTATTTTATATTTTGTTTAATTTTTGTAGTTTGAGGAAATTTCAATCATTCATTTTTGTTTGTAGTGGATTTCGATCTTTGTTTGTAGACCATGCAAAGGCATTTGTAATTCTAGTCAATAGAAAATCATGTTGTTGACTAGGTTCTATTTTTAAAAAGGTGAAAGATGTAATTGCATATTTGTCTTTTGGTTTAAAAGGTTAAATGATTCCCCAATTAGTGGTTGATTTTTAAGTGGAATTTCAGTTTCAGTAGCTCATATTTTGAATTCCTATATGGATGGTGAAATAATTTTGATACTCAATGTATTTTTATGAAAACAATAAATTGATAATCTTTTTTTTTTCTTGCAGTTGAGGTTTACTTTTATTATCTACTCTTGTGGGTGGAATTCATATTCATATTTGATAATAAACAAAGTCTTCCTACTCAAGGTTACATGTTGAATGTATATGTTTTAGTACATTTCCAATTAGGATTATTATACCCATTGGTGGCCACCAAATGATTTTCTTTTTAATAAATAACTTTTTTCAATTGCTCAATGCCTTACAAACTTTTATGTTCAATGGACCACTAACAGTTTATGAAATATAATACCTAAATTTTTTTGTTGATATTTTGTACAATTCAATGACATAAAATTTATTAAATATTTCAAATTTGGTTTTCTGGTTTTGCTAGTGAATTATCTATTTGATGATGTTATGTAATGTTTTACTTTTACACCCTTCTTTTTATGGTTTTTTGGTTCTTAATATCTAGTGCCACCAAGTTGATTTATTATCATGAATGTTAATTGTTCTCAAGGTGAAAGAAATTTCTTATGCAAATTTGTTATTTCAACATTTTGTTTAGTGTCCACCAAGTTGAAAATGTTATTCTATTTATTTTTAAACTTTCAAAATTCATTATATTTATTTTCGGACTATTTTCAAAGTCCAAAATGAATTAAATACGTGTTCATAACTATTTTTTTATAAAAAGAATTCAGCCTTTGACTTATTACTGCTACCAAACTAATATCAATTGTTTGAAAAACTTCTCAATACTAATATTTGCCTCATTCCCGGAACTCATTCCATGACCAATCTGGTATATATTATTATTATGTACATGATAATCTAGTATGTTAAATTTGAATGCTAGTCTACCACTGGAAGGAAACCAAGGAATGAAGGGAAAAAAAGAGGGCATCTAATTTACATCCCCATTTTTAATGCAATAAGTAAGAAGTTCATTTTGAAGTTAACCTTTTTCATGTCCCAAAAAAGGTTTTTTACCATGGAAAAAGGTTAAATTTGGAATGGACATGATGGGTAAAGCTCAAAGTTGCAAAACATTCTAAAAATACAAGGCCAAACTCTATCTCTTAGTCCTAGGCCCCTTAATCTAAAAAATACCCCCACCATGGGAAGATGTTAAATATCAGTGTTGTGGGATTCTTCTTTTTAAGAGATCCTCAAGACTTGGTTTTTAAAATAAAAAAAAATTAGAGATTCTTTTGGTTCTTTTCATTTTAAAATCTTGCAATTTCAATTTTGACACATTTTTTCAAACTCAAGAACATCTCAGCTAATTCAAAATCAGGTTCAGTTTCATGTAAACATTACAAATTCACTTATGCTAAATATTGTACAAATAGAAAGTTTTATATCAAATTAAAACTAAGGCTAATATATAGTTCAGAAACTAATCAAATAATAATAATAAACCTAAAGCTGAGCCTATGTGTAAACTTTTCAATGGATTTAAAGAACCTGCCTTTATTTTCAAAAATGTTTTTCACAATTCTAATTTAAAGTTTGGATTTAAGAGAGACTAATTCCAATGTTACGCAAACTAGACAATAAACATTGGTTCAATTATGTTTATTGGACCCAAAATGTAAGAAGTTCAACATGCTTATCAGGAACCAAAAAGAGTCCACCCCAAGAAGACTAATGTATATGATTTTGGCCTTATTTGTTTTGTTGTGCTAATTGGGGAAGTCAACTCCTTTTTCGATCTATGAATTAACGAATCCTACTGTGAGGGCATTCAAACATAAGGTGCTAAAAGTTATCCAAGAATATTGGGTCGGCAACCCTGAAAAGTGACCCAACTTCCAAGACATTTGCACAAAGTTGAAGCACATCAAAGGTTTACTTCTTACAAGTATGGTTACACCAATGTATGTATCTTGTCAAGTTAGTGTACAAATGACCTAAACATGAATTCAAAACTCCCAATAATTGCAACATGTGTCATGGAGGCAATTAGTGTCTCCATTGAAAATGCTTGAAGAACAAGGCTGCTCATGTTTCAAGTATAAGTTCTGTAAACACCTAGGATGGCACTTAAGGATTTTTAGATCATCACCTAACATGTATGATCTCATGATTTATAAATTATTATTAACAATTTGAAGTGTAGTTTTTTAGAATTCAAAACAAGAAATAGATGCACAACTAGATTTTTTGTATACTAGGAAATGGGTTTAAAATAGACCATTCCAGATTTGAGATCTTAGCCCAAGGTCGGTAGGCTAAAGAACTGGGTCAAAAATTGGAAAAGGTTAATTTTACCAGCTGAGCAAATAGGTCAAAAATCCGAAAGGGTCTATTTTATCAACCTCACCCTAAGATCTCAAATGTGGAAAGGTCTATTGTTAGAACCTTCCCCTATGTAAAGTTCAGGAGTGATTTTTTTTTCCATTTACCTATCTAGATAAATAGAAAATTTGATAAAATGTGAAAAACAATGCAAATATGCAAAAGATATATTACTGAGTTTGAAAATTGTACCTCTTGAAATGTGGAAGGCCCAGTACTGGTATTGGGCCAGGCCTTCCACATTTTGGGAGGTACAATTTTCAATTACTACAAAATTCAAGTAAATAATCATATTTAAAAATATATTAAGAAAAATCTACTGGGTCTTTACGTGGGTGAAAGGAAATGATCTTCATTGCAAGTTGTGCAAAGAAATCCTTGTTTAAAACTTGAGCCATTGTCAAGCTTGTAGAAAAACAATAAATCAAATGTAGTGTCCATACAAAGAGAACAAAACTTGAAGACAACATGAAGTATTAATTCTTTATTGAAAGCTTCAACAACAAAAAATTCATGCTATGCAAGAATTTTGAAACAAAAAAGTCATTCTATTCTACAAAGTTGTTCACTATATATAGATTCACAAAGCAACTAATCAAGCTTTTGTTCGCTCCAAAACTGAAAGTGACAGTCCCTAAGTTCCTAAGCAATTCAAATTCAAAAAATGTATACATTCATTTTGTATGCATGATCAGTGCATGCTCTAATAATGGATCCCCTAAATATAAGGTTCACAAAAATAAGGAAATTTAATGTCACAAAACTAATTACAACACTCCCTCTCTTGAAGTAGGTCAAATGATTTTATAACATGTAGGCTAACATTTATTTTAGTTACATAAGTTAGCAGATCTTTTAAAAGAGCTACGATTCCAAGTAAGCAACGTAACTTTGTAAAACAATCTCCAAGTAATGTTTTAGTCAACATGTCTACAACTTGGTGGATAGTATTGATGTGAAGCACATCTATGTTGCCCAGAGCTTGGTACTGTTCTCTAATTAGATGATACTAGATGTCAATACGTTTGGTTCTCTTGTGAAACTTTGGGTTATGAATCAACTGAATGGCATTCTGATTATCATTGAAAAGCTTCGTAGGGGTTGGTGGAACGTACCTTAAGTCACTTAAGAGTTGCTTTGTCTAAAAGCACTTCTATGGTGGTCATGTTAGCTACCATGTATTCTACTTTAGTACTTGTTGATGTTGTGCCACTCTACTTCTAACTTCCCTAGGATATTGGTCCTCCATTCATTTGTACCACAAAGCCTAATCTTTGATTTTTTGTTTGTGAGATTAGCTACAAATTCTACATATGTGTATACTTCAAGTAGATCAATTGGTCTACTTTGATAACATATTCCCCAATGAATTGTTCTTCATGGGTACTTGTAGATCCTTTTCACAGCAATGAAATGGATGTGGTTAAGTTTAGACATGAACTTTGCTACTATATTCATAGCATAAAAAATTTAGGTTGAATTCCTAGCTATACAAACATGAGATACCTTATTTTATACATGTATATGAATTTATTTATTTATTTTACATCTGTAAAAATAAATAAATTTTAAAATTTTAAAATTTAAAATTTTATTTATTATTATTATTATTTTAAATATTTAGATTAAATTTATACCTCATATTCAACATGATTAATATTTTTAAAATTATGTATATATAATTTATTTATGATCCATTTATAAATATTTTATGTGGATAAATTATATGGACTCATACATCTAAATTAAAAGTTATTAGTAAAATTATGACATATTGGAAGCAAAATTTTATAACATAAATTCCTAATCAAATGAAGATTTAAGATATGAAAGATATATTTTATTTATTCATGTATTAACCATAAGGTTTTTCCATTTACAAATCATATGTTTGAATTAAAATTTTCCAAAGAATGGCCACTGAAATGTTATTCAACAACAAAATTCAAATAAATGTTTTTGAACTAAATTTATATTTTTCAGAAATAAATTATTTATAATTGTGTAAATTATTGAAAGAAATTTATGAATAATTTTATTTTTCATTTGGACAAATTATCAATAAGATATGAATTATCAAATTTAAGGTTTTGTGTAATGTTTAAATGAAGTGTGGTCTAAATAGAATAAAAATTAGATTATTTACACGATAAGTGGGTTGGCTTAATGGTAAAGAAGTTGAACTCCATCCTTGGGGTTCAAAGATCAAACTTCACAAATGACATTCATTGTGGTCAACATTGGAATATTGATTGAATATTTCATACCTACTTAAATTACCTACGTTAGGTGGTTACTTAGGCGGGCCTAAGTAAGTAGATAAGGTAGTTTACTTAGCCATTTAAATTAGGTTTTTAACCTAGTTTAGGTGGTGACATGTGTCAACAATTGATAAGATGGAAAATAATGAGATTAAAAATAATTGAAATAAAATTATCTTATTATTTATATAATATATAATATATTTATAATATTAAATGTTTTTAAAAAATAAAAATGTTCCCCAAGTTTTTGGGTCCAATTTGTAATAATAAAAATAATTAAACAATGATTAAAATATCACTAATGATTTCACATATGTCAGTTATGACTAATGGATGATATTTGCCACATCATTATGCCACATCATGTCTTAAATGACTATTGTCCTAAACAATTTGTTCATAATGACTCTAGGGCTATTAGTCATTTTTGTCCTTTATATTAGAATACTAGTCATAAACTAAGTCATGTATTTGAAGATTTCTACTAGTGCTACACTCCAATTTGTCATCAACAAATACGGTTGTCATCATCCTTGGATGCCCTTTGCTAACGTAAACACAAGGGTTTACATTATTCTGTTGCAAATTATAGGAAACTAAAACTTAATCATTAAACTTCTTATTCCATTTTATGCATGCTTGTTTAAGACCGTATAAACTCTTCTTCAATAAACATACCTTCTCCTGTTGTTTTTGGATATGAAACCCTTTAGTTGGCACATGTAGATCTCTTCTTTCAAGTTTGCATACAAGTAAGCAATCTTGATGTCAACTTATGTTAAATCAAGATCCTTAGCTATAACAATTACCAAAACAGTTCTGATTGAATCATATTTCAGAACCGGTGAAAATGTTTCATCAAAATCTATTCCACGTTGTTGTGAAAATCCTTTTGCCACCACTTGCACCTTATATCTTATGATTTCACCATTTGCATTGGTCTTCCAATGACAAACCCACTTGCCTTTCTCCCAATTGGAAGATTAGTTAAGATCCAAGTGTGGTTATGAAGAAGGGATTTATATTCATCTTCCATGGTAAGCTCCCACTATTTCCACCATGGGTTGGGTGTTGTTTCCAAGTAAGTATGTGGCTCTTTAGGTAGATTTGTTGCTTCAATCAAACTTGCAAATGAAGGTATACCTTCGACATAATAATCAACAAGTCGCTTTAAAGCTCCCCTAATTCAATGAGAGAAAACCTTTTAATGTTGCAATAATAGTTTCTCAGCAAGTTGGACCATCTTTTCAACCCCATGTCCTTCCTCACCATTTTGTTGGATTTCTTCATCTTGTTGAATTGATCTTGCATCCTGTTCCATTTCATCAACATTCTTTTGAATTGTTTTTACATCTCCATTTTGTGCATCTTCATTCTGTTGAACTGTTCCTTCATCTTCATTTTGTGGTTCAGCTACTTCTCTTGCAGCTTCATCTTGATGGATTCAAACTTCCCTTCCTCTCCCTTGAATACTTAGATCATTAGTAAAATATTCACCTGGATCTTCTTTGCATGGTGCTACTATAAGAATTTCATTCTCACAAAAAAGGACGTTTCTACAAATAGTGATGTGATTTTTGATCAAATGCCAAAATCAATATTCCTTTGATGTTGCATTGTACCCAACAAAAAAAGTCTTCACAAACCTTGCATCAAGTTTCTTTCTCAACTCTTTGGGCACAAATGCATATGAAGTGCATATAAACATTTTGAAATACCTAATTGAGGGTTTTTGGCTTGTCCAAAGTTCATTAATTGTTTTTCCTTCATGAGTTCTAGACCCAATTCTATTAAGGACATGTACAGCCGTATGTGTTGCCTCTGCCTAGAAATTGAAATTAAGCTTTCGAAAATGCAACATACTTTTGACATTGTTTATGATAGTCATGTTGCCTTGTTTTGCTTTGTTATTTTGCTAAGGGCAGTAAGGAGTATTTGTCTCATGTTTGATTCTAGCTTTGGCCAAATACTCCTTAAATGCACAACTTATGTATTCCCCACCATTGTCACTTCTAAATTTCACCATGGCATTTCTTGTGACTCGTAAAATTTTTGCCTTCACTTTCTTGAAACACTCAAGAACTTTTCCTTTCTTCTTCACACAAAAGATAAATTTGAATCTACTAAAGTCATCAATGAACAACACAAAGTATCTTGCATTTCCTAATGATGGAATGTTCACCGGACCACAAACATTAGAATGAAAGAATTCTCTTGCTTTCTTTGGTCTGGATGTTTTATCACTTTTTGGGTAAGGAAGTTGATGAGTTTTCCAATACACACAACCTTCACACAACTTTGCTTTCTCTTGAACTTACATTCAACTTCATGTTAGTCACCATGTTTTATCGTGAAATCTTCAAGACCATTTCCGGATGAGAGATGGCCAAAACGTTCATGCCATAGTTTGAGACTGCTGCCACTAGAGGATGCTCCAAAAATGTTGTGTTCTCTATTGCAACATCTAGCTAGTCTTCATGAAATCCACCTTTAGGAATGACTATCTTCATCTATAGTCTATAGAGCTTTCCTAACCTTATTCATTTTAAGACGACTTCCCCCTTGCCTTCTTGAATAGTAAAAAGACAATTGTCTCTTGTGCATGTGGTTGCAACCCCCTTATCAACTACTTGCCCTACTAAAAATAAGTTCTTCTTGAATAAAGGAACGTACAATACATTTCCCATTCTATGCTTGTATAACATACCATCGTCCTTTGACCAAACACATGACCTCAATGGCTCTAACACCATGAACCCACAACTACATGTTATTAGCTATGGTCATTAGCTAGGTGCCTAGTTTAATTCTTTTCATGTTAGTATACTAACTCTTTTGATCCATCATGTGTTCAATGGCTCCAATATCTGCATACAAGATTTCAAAATTATGCAAGCATGAATTTTTCACTACTTGCATCAAGTATAAGTCCTGTATTGATAGGGTCTTTTCCACTTTCTGCAACATTAGCACCAACGTTATCTTCCTTCTCATTATCTTCCTTGTTTTTGCATTTTTACTCCAATACCTTTTCTCATTGCAATAATTGCATCACATCTTCTTCTTCAACTCGGTAATTTGCTCTACTTTCTTTTTCTTCGCCTCCATGTTCAACGTGTTAGAACTTCCTCTTCCTAAATTAGAAAAATAAAATGTTGCATCACAATTATCTTGTTCTATGAAGAGTTTTGTCAATGTTTCATTTTCAACAAGCACACAATTAAATTCTAAAAAATCTTCATGGCCTCTAGAATGCTATTCCAAGCAAAGATTACATGGCGATAATCCAATTGGTAGATTGCATAAGATCTTGGAAATTACAACATTTTCAATGGTTGGCTCACCCATGTCATTGAATTGGGCTACTATGGCTTTGACTATAGCAATGAATGGGGACATATCTTGGCCAAGTTTCATCCAAAACTCAAGGAATCAATGCTACATGATGTGTTTGTTCTCCTTCGAGTTTTCCTCATGCACAATGATTAAGCATATCCACATTACTACTGAAGTCTTGCAATTGACTAAAACACTCATGTATTTTTCATCAATTGATGAATATATTAACATCATGGCTATGTTGTCACATTGCTTCCATTTTCTCTTTATTGTGGCTACTTCCAAGGTTTTAGTTCTTTCCATAATCCCTAGTAGTTCTTTTGCACGAAAAATTATGGTCATTTGAAACTTCCAAATTTGAAAGTTGGTCCCGTTGAATTTCTTCATGCTTCCAATGTTACTATCACCATCAACTCGAACACCTACACCATTTGCCATTTTACCAAACTTTCAAAACAACTAGTCTATGTGTTTCTAAGCATCACTCAAGACCAAGAAGCCTTATCTATTAATCCTTTATTCTAAACAAGTTTTAATTCTCTAATTTAGAATTTTGGAAACTTATGGTCTTTCATTCCATTAGTCATTTTGTCATTTTTCTTATTATAGTTACACAAAAATGAGTCTATTTTTCAATTTAAATTTGTAGAAAACTTACCTAATATTTCATTCCAATAGCCATTTTATCATTTTTTATTATAGTTGACCAAAAGTGAAGATATTGCATTCCCTCTGTCATTTTACCATTTGTGATGAAAGTTTACCAAAAAAAAAAGTGGGTATTGAAATTTGCAAACTACTTTTGGATTAAGTCCATTCATACCATGGTTGATCTTTTGTGAATGTAATTCATATGGAGGTATTGCAATGCACACCTTTGGGCACCTAATCCAGTACTAACATTTGGGGTTCACCTTATAATATCATTGGAGAATAGAAGGCAAAGCTTAAATCGAGGACAACAAACTTTGTGTAATATTCACATTTTTTGATAGCAACATCAAATCTTTTTTAGCTTAATAGGTTTAGTTCCTTGTAAAATTATAGGGGTCACTAGTAGATAGGGAGGTGGGCCCATGTTGGTAGGGTCCCGTCCTCAATAGATAATAGATAAAAAGGTGGGGGTGATAAATAATTACTTGTTTTCATACAATGTTCTGATCTTTTTGTAGTGCCATTCTCTAAGTGGTGGGTAGGTAAGTAGGTGCACATAGGTGATTTAAGGTAGGTAGATAGGTAGACATGTCATCGTATATGTTAGGATTGTTGGTTTATTAATGGGTTAGTAGGGGCAAGAAGGAGGCTAATAAGTAAGTGAAATAAGGAAAAATGTTTTTTGAAAAAAGTACAAATAGGTGGACCATCAAACATTAAATAGATTAACTATGCTAACTTGGGCTAATTAATTAGGGACAAGGACCAATGAAAAAAGTTTCATGTCTCCATTCAAAATGATGCATTAATGTGTTGGTTCACTATGGCCAAAGAAAATGTGGCATTAACAATCTAGGCTTCTACTAATGTTGTGTGGTTACCAGGTTTGTTAGGTTCGTATCATTGGTTTTAATTAGTAAAAATTGAATCAAAATTGGGTTTGAGTTTTGGATTTGGTTTTTGAATTGGAATTGGAACTACAACCTTTCAAGGATCAACCCAAAACTAAGTTCATGGTTCTATATATGTGTGGAACAAGAATTAAAATAGAAAATGAGATTCTTGAACAAAAAGATTAGAATTGCATCTTAATTGCTACTAAATGGTTTGAGTTATTTGGAATTGAATTAGAATAAGGTCTAATTTTTGGAACTTGAATTAATTTTTGTGAGAAATCAAACCTAGAATTGGATTTTTGGTTCCATTTATATGTGGAATTAAAACTATTTTATTTTTAGAATCAAAATTAGAGGTTTTCCATAAAAGTAAAAAATTGGTCAAATTTTGTTTTTATTTAATAAGTGCATCTCCACAATACTTGATATTTGGGTCTTTACAAATGTTTATCACGTTTAATATTTATATATGAAAAAGGTTATTTGTTTGTTTTATTTGTCATCGTGAGATCTATTGAACCACAACACTTCTCGTCGCATTCTTGGTATTGTTGAAAAACCTTCAATGAGTATGGATGCATGCATGCAGTTAGTTTCATAATGTTTTGACCTACAATGCAAAAGTTATTCAACATTGAACAATTTTTCATTGAAAAATAATTGAAATAAAATAATTCAATTATAGAGGAATTTGGGCATACTTTTTGATATTTTTTGAAAGCCCTCAGCAAGTAGGATTTAACGAAGGCAATTTAGATCCAAGGTGTAGAAAATAATGAAATTTGTGTAATTTTTGGCATTGAAAACTCAGTAAAATTACAAAATGGTTGTTGAAGGAAAAATTAATTTGGGAATTAGATCAAACTTGGGTCAATGGCACAACCTTCATTAGTTTATCTATTAAAGAAGGTTGTTTGTTTCGTTTATTTGTCACTTTGACATCCCCAAACCATGGTGATGTTTAGTACATTCTTGGTGCCTTCAAAAAAACTCTCTATTAGTACGGGTGTATCAAGGTGGTTTTGTAATGTTTAAACCTATGGTGTAGTGTAAGAGTTATTGAATATTGAATAATTTTGTCATTGAAAATTCAACCAAATCAAAGCCAAAATTTTAATGAAATTCAAATGCATGTTTGATGCAGTTGGATGATGAGTGGAATTTCTTAGAGGTGATTTCGTAGTTTTTAGAATCAAGCTAGTGTGTGAGATATTGAATTTTGAGCAGTTTTTGTCATTGGCAATTCAACTCAATTACAAAAAAATTATACATGGAGAAATTAGTTAGGAAATGGGTTCACACTTGGGCCAAAACCACAACTCACACTATTGGTGGAAAATGTTCAATGAGTTGGATTTTATGTAGGTGATTTAAAAAAATTTAGACCTAAGGTTAAAGTGTAAGAGATATTGAATTTTGAGTAATCTTTGTCATTGGAAATTCAATATAAAATCAAATTTCAAATTCAATTCATTAGATATTGAGTGAACCCTTGGGCCAATAGCACGTGCCACAATAGTCTATTTATTAAGGAAGATACTTTGATTGATTGTTTTGTTTATTTGTCATGGTGAGATCTCCCGAACCATTGTGCCCCATCATGCATTTAGTATAGTTGGAAGGCTATTAATGAGGAAGGGTGCAGTGAGGAGGGTTTGTAATGTTTAGAACTATGGTGAAAAAATTATTGAATATTGAATAATTTTGCCATTGAAAATTAAATAAAATCAAAACCAAAAATATTAGGGAAACTACATTGCATTCTTGGCTTTCTTGGAAAGCCCTCATGCATAGAATTTTATGGAGGCGATTTCTCTACTTTTTAGAGCTAGGGTGCAGGAGCTATTGAATTTCTTTTGGTTTGAAATTGAATTAAATTACAACAACTAATTGAAATTAGTTGGGTAATAGCAGAGGCCACACTTGGGCCAATTACAAAGTCCACATTATCCACATAAAATAGTGTTATAAGATACCATAAGTTTTGCAAAAGAAGGTGTCCATTCCCTGCGGGTACTCACTTTCATAGGTTTGAACCACCCATCTTGGTTTCAGTACTAGGTTTGATCATCAAAATTGGAACCAAACTCAAAATTTATATTTTAAGGAACTGAATTTGGAACTAGATTTTTGATCCATTTATTTAATTATTATTGGTACAAATGGAATTATTTTTTTCATTTTGATCCATTTATGTACGAAGCCAAAACTAGAATTGACATACATGTTTTTTAAAAGAAAAGACTAAAATTGAGGGTTAATTGAAAGTTAACAAGCAATTAACCCCCTTCGTTTTGATTTGAATTAGTAAGAATTGGACTATGTCCACTAATTCTGGCCCTCCCATTAGCCTAGGCCAAAAATGGTGACAAATAATTTTGAAAATAGAAATTTCATGCAACCAATGGGAAGGCTCAGCATGCACTGTTTTTCCTTTTTTGGAGTGGGGTGGGGGGAGTTTTTTTTGTTTTTCTTCCTTGATCCCAATGGGTTCCCCAAGTTTTCAAGTTGTTCCCTAAGGCTTTCTCAATAGCACCTCAATTTTATCCCATATGGTTTGCCCATAGTTCAACTTTCATGTATATAAACTGAAAAGGTAAACAGTTGGGGTATACATTGATTTAATTTTGCAATTAACAGTCTAAAAAAATGTTTCCATTGGGGGGTGTTCAATGTTTCGAAAAAATTAAAATTGATGATGGGCCCATGAATATGGCTTTTTCAAAAGAAAAAAAGAAAAAGTTATGAATGCAACCATGAATTAATTAATATGAATCACACTTTAAACCATATCTAATTTTAAAATAAGAATTTTTTTTACAAAAAAGAACTAGACTAATAACCAAAGTCCTAGTTCCACACATGTTCCTAGGACTAGAACCAAGACAGGTCTACTTTATGTTTTAGAATTAGAACTCAAGGTTCTTTTTACAAGTAAAAGAACCACTCAACACTAGTCTTATAAATCACAAGCGAGTTTAAGACCAAAACTATGTATGTTTATTACATAGCTATAGAAATCTATGTTCTTGTTTGCATAAATGTTTTTTCACCTTTTTATTGTCTATGTATAACTAATATGCCACACCATTTTTTTTCCTACCATGGACAAATTTTCAAAACTAAAATCTCAATTCCCTTCACAATTCTATTTCATCAAGTTTTACATTCATACAACTTATTTCTATCAAGTGAAGGTGTTTCCAAAGGTCACAAACACCTTCTTATATACTAACCTAAAAGAAACTAAATAAGAAATTTCTTAAAGTCTACAAAGAATAATAGGCGTTCATGAATAAGTTCATGTTTGTTAAACCTTGTTGAAACCTTGAGACTTTTTTGTTTTTGATGTAAAAAATGTTGTAGGTTTTTTGAAAAGAAATTTTAAAAATATATGTTTTATTTTTAAGATTAGTGTTTTAGGAGATGCTTTTGATTCCCTTGGCACACAATTTCCAAAAGATAGGCAACAAACCCCATCATAGACATTAAGAATTGCTAGGCCAAGTTCACATGTTGAAAGATTTCTTGAGAGACCTATTGAAGAGGCTAAAATTGTAGGTGAACCAAGTGTGTTAGTGTCACAACTACATAGACGACAAGAAAAATCTAGACCTCAACTTGACCCTGAACTTTCAAAGCAACACCAAAGGGTGATCACACCATAACAACATTTATTCATCTGGCTTAAAAAGAAAGATGCAACTTTGGACTATGCCATAACCAATAACTTGTAGGTCATGTGGAGTGGAGGCGTCATTGATACTTATGATGGTTGTGATTTTGTAAAAGTTATCTTTCAATCTAGACATTTAAATAGGATAATTGCAGGGTTGGAGATGTTTGGTCCTTTTATAGACTTGCACCAAAAAAATAGAAAGAATTTTATTACGAATGTAATTAAGGCCATTAGGAGTTTTTTAATTCATGAGAAGAAACTGTGAAAGCTAATTGATAGTTGGTAAAAAAAATTTAATTAGTTTGGTGTGTTCTTTTATATATATCTTTTATAAAAAATAAAATAAAATAAGAATCAACATGCTTATTCTAATTTTTAGGGGAAGTAAGGGTGAAGACCTTAAAGTATTTTTAAGGGAATATAAAAGAGCTTGTATTGGTACGGGGCTTATAACAACTATAAAATGGTTTAATTTTTTTCTTGAATTTTTAAAAGGTATAACATCACATTGGTTTGAACGATAGCAGAAGAATTGAAGGGATCATGAAATGACATAACTAAGGCCCTAGTGAAAAAAAATTCTATGAAAATGGTCTACCAAAACTTAATACTTGAACTGAGTCAACTAAAGCAGAGGGCTTTAAAGTTAATGAGAGAATATAAAGAGAGAACAATGACATTGCAAAATAAATTTTAGGGGTGTTTTAAGGCACAGGGTCATGAAGGAACTCATCCAATTTTTGCTAGAATCAATGCATTAGTGTTAAAACATTTCACCATTGGTTTATTGTTAGAACTTGTGACAATACGTGAGATATGAACAAGTAGAGATCTTTGATGAAGTGATGGAGGTGGTTGAAAAGAAAGAGGAAAGCATGGAGGAAGTTCCATGACTAACTGTGCAATCCATGGCAAAGGTAGTTTAATTTTTGACTGAACCAAAACCACAAAAACATCTGGAAGTGAGTTCTCGCATGGAGTCGATTATGGAACAAATGATCAATCAAATGCCTCCATCTATTATAACTAAAGATTAATAAGAGTAGAAACATGGAAAGGGACCTATCAACAATTTAATGTTGCAAGTGTTGGGAGATGGGACATTATTCAAAAGAATGTCCAAACTTGTTAGCCTTGCTTAACAAAGAAAATGTGGGTTCTTCTACTTGAAGGTTTTTTGCAAAGGAGAAGGGCAAAACTCGAGTACATTTAATTGAACTAATGAGTGAAGGGCAAGAAAATGTTTTGATGGGTTTGGAAAGAAGCCTCAAAATTCCTAAGGATGTGGTTGATGTCATGGCCCAAACCAAATGATTTGCGGAAAACACTATTCATCTTGACATAAACGTTAAAAGGTTCAAGGAGATGGCAAAAGCACCAAAAAAGAAGAAAAATAGTCCAAAGTGAAGGTTTGGATTCCAAAACTTTCTAATTTCTAGAGATTTTGGTCTTTATTTGGTGGTGAAGGATGTGGGATAACATAATGCAAACATCACCATTGGACAATTGGTGGCAATGGTGTCGTTAGCTTGAAGGGAATTGAAGAAAAGGTTGTCAACACTTAAAGTCCCAAAGGTACCCACACCTTTGAATGCCATAGTAACTGAACGTGAATGTGATCCAATCATTGATGTGTAATGTAATGGATCAGTGTTACGCAAAGTGTTGGTGGATGGAGGGGCAAGAGTCAATGTGATGACAATTCCTGCAATGAGGTACTTAAGGTTGATAATTAATAGATCGGCCTTAATAACCCTAAAAATGGCTAACAAACGAATTGTTAGGCCAAAAGGAATAATTAACAGTGTTATAATCACTATAATGAGGGTTTCCACCATTGTGGATTTCCATGTGGTATTAGAAAAAGATGGGGTTTACCTAATGATACTAGGTAGGCCTTGGTTAATAAAATCACATGCAAGGAACTATTGGGGCAAAGGATACATGACCATTGGAGTTCATCCCAATCGACAAAAAGTTCCATTTACAAACTTTATGAAAAGCTTCGGAAGAACAAATGAATATGATGATGAATCATAAACAAACCAAAACTCTAGTTCTTAAGGGATTACATAGATGATTCTAGTGAAGAGGAAGGAGGGTTATATGCTTTGGAAGCAATCCCCAAGGTTGGAGCTTAGTCTCAGGTGAATCAAAAGGTTCAAAAGGATAATGACCAATCAACTCCACATGTGTTGACAAAAGGAAAAGTCATGGAACAGGTAAATAAGATTCAACTAGGACCAGACCTTTGCCCTAAGGAAAGAAGGCAATATGAAGATTTACTTCGTAAATATATCCATTTGTTTGCTTTCAGCTATAAGGACTTTAGGGAAATCATCATGGAGCAACACAAAATTAAATTGTTACCAAAAGCCAAACCGATGAGGACTAATGTCGCAACCCTAGCTTTGAGCTCGCGACCAAGGCAAAGGGAATTGCAAGGGTGCGGGCCAAAGGGAAGCCCGGGAGTTAAGCCAAAAGGAAGCCTGGGAGTTAAAGCAAAGGCATTGCAAGAGTTAAGGCAAGAGGAAGCCCGGGAGTCACATAACATACTCCCGGGAGTGTGAGAAAGTGTTAGAAAGTGTGAGGGAGTGAACCCTCACACTCCCAAGGCAACTCCCACTTTGGGAGATGGAGTC
>Ga0116231_10001926_pt1 | contig 43235 bp, 31 predicted proteins | sample S1TSphgellanicum_2_FD_89695 | JGI IMG/M metagenome (GOLD analysis project Ga0116231, IMG submission 89695) | Host-associated microbial communities from peat moss isolated from Minnesota, USA - S1T2_Fd - Sphagnum magellanicum MG | ecosystem: Host-associated > Plants > Peat moss > Unclassified... | reverse complement strand
TTCTCTAGTCATTTGGTGGCCACGGGTTTGTCACTCTCTTCCCTCTCCCCCCCTCCATACACCCCCCCACCCCCCCCCCCCCCCCGTTTTTTTTGTTGCCCTTTGGTATGCATATAGTGGCCGTTTGAAGAGGGTCATTTATTGGTAACGGAGAAGGGGTCCGTCTATAGACCCTTGCAGGAGTTTTGGAGCCTGCAACCGGGCCTTGTGATTGGCACCTCAAATCCTGCAAGGGTCTAAACATAAACCCTTAACCTATGTAACCGGCCCCAACAAACCAAAAGCCTGAAAAAAGAAGCCTCACAAAAGACAAGAAAAAGAAGAAGTACAGTCCATAATGATGGACAAAGGTCCTATCACAGGTTGGCCGGGACCTTCCATGACTTGGAAGGTCCTGTGTCAGACTTCATTCCATAATTGATCTAAATTTACATTTAGAAAAACTTGAGCCGTTCTTTGCATGTCTGAATTTGTTTAGGGTAAGGGCCTAGGGTGGTGGCATTACTGAAATCAGGGGCCGAGGAGTGGATTCTAGCCCACCTTCCAGTAGTCTTAAGGAGTGGAGTCTAGCCCCCCTTTCAAGAACGACCCCTTCCATTGGCCTTAAGGAGTGGGGTTTAGCCCCCCTTTCAACAACAACCCCTTCCAGTGACCTTAAGGAGTTGAGTCTAGCCTGCCTTTCAAGAACTACCCCTTCCATTGGCCTTAAGGAGTGGAGTCTAGCCCCCCTTTCAAGAATGACCCCTTCCATTGGCCTTAAGGAGTGGAGACTAGCCCACCTCTCAAGAATGTCCCCTTCCATTGGCCTTAAGGAGTTGAGTCTAACCTGCCTTTCAAGAACAACCCCTTCCATTGGCCTTAACGAGAGGAGTCTAGCCCACATTCCTTCCATTGGCCTGAAGGAGTTGAGTCTAGCCCACCTTTCAAAAATGACCCCTTCCATTGGCCTTACCCCTTGTAAGCTTTTCAAGAATGTGCTCTACCCATGGGCCTCACCTATCATAAATCACAAGGCCAACATTATGATGAGCCTAAAGATACCTAGATCACAAGGCTGAGGAGTGAGAGGCACCTACAAGAGGCCAAGTAGGTGTAGGGTGCCTCTTGGTTTTGAGGAGAAATTAATCACAAATATAAGGTCCCCTCCAAATACACTAGGAAATTTCTCCTGGGTCCTTAGTTTTGGGACCTCCCTCAACCCAATTATTACTTGTGGAATTTGGTTCCCTTTAATGTACAAACTTGCTTCATGCTCCCCAGCCAGAAAAATAAAATAAAATAAATAATAATAATAAATAAATAAATAAATCTAAGTATATCTAGTTAACCTGCCCATGACAAAGTACCTCTACCTGACATGTTTATTGCTGCATAGAATTTTCTAAAAGGTGAAGAAGTCGATTCACTCAAAGAAATGTTTTCAAAGAAATAAAACATGTTCAAAAGGACTATCACAACATGAAAAAGCTAAGCCAATGTGTGAACCAAACAAAGACAGCAAAATGAAAGAGAGCCTGCAAAAAGCATGTGAACTTGGCTTGGGGATAAATGTCTTCTTGTAAATACAAATGTAACACCGAAGAAGCCTAGCCAGGTTTGATTGACACATTGATGCCAAATATTTAAAATATTTTCTTGTAAGATTCCAGCGTAACCATTTAAAGGAATTATTAAGAAGCTTTTTTTTACTTGTTAAGTATACAATACTTTAATAATTTCTCCAAAAAATATTTGATTTTTTTCCCCTCATAATTATTTAGTGTGGAACCTGCTAGGTTTAGGGTTATCTAAACTGAGGTGTAGAAACTAAATAGCCTTTAGCTAGTTATGAGCTTTATCCCTTCATGGATGAGTCAGTCACCAATTTCCAAATGAAAATTGAACTACTCCCACAGAGTCCTCAAATCCATCAGAATGGAACCAAAGCAACCTCCTCTCTCTCATGGTATAAGGAATGTATGCACTACTACAAGTGACATATACTACCACTACTTGATTCAACAAACAAAAACAAAACAGAATTCTTTCAAGTTTTTTCACTAGAGATTGCAAGATGCTCAATGGAACAAACACGCACGCACGCACGCACAGCACCACCAGCCACAATTGCAACACACATAATAGCTTAGCTAGCTAGCTGCACATGTGGGTGGTGATTGTCCAAGCTTTTTTTTTGAAAAATTATCCTGGGCCAAGAGAGTGGCAGATATGCCACAACAGCTTTGGCCTGTGGGTTTTTATTCTGCTCTAGGGAGGAGCAAAGAAGCTCTCTCACCCTTGGGGAGTGTTCTTGTGGTTTGCCTGTATTTCTTTCTCGTTGTTGGGATGGGGGGGAGTGTTGGAAGGTGTGCAGTTTTATGTGGTAAATAAGAGGAATCTGTGCACCCATTCCAAGATCTGAAAGTGGGTACTGGTTTCTTTTGTTGGCAAGTATTTGTTGAAGAAGAAGAAGAAGAAGCTGCAATTTAGTTATGGTTTGCAAATTGTTGTAGTATTTCTGTAGTTGGGATTGTGTGGCACTGAAATGTGTGCAATTTTGGGTTTGTGGGTGTTTGAGAACAGCTGAAGATTTGAACTAGAGGACGACCAGTCCTCCTGACTAGGACAGTAGAGCGAGAGAGAGAGAGAGAGAGACTGTAGGCAGAATTGGAGTTCTGGGTGATGAGAGAATGAGATTGTCATGGAGAAAGCGTGGAATAGAAGCAGTAGCAGCAGTGTGGTGGGTGTTGTTGCTGCAGCAGCAGCAGGTGGAGGAGGAGGAGGAGGAGATGCAAGAGTGGAGGAGTTCATAAACCCGACGCCTTTGGCATCTCGCTGTGGCAAGCCCTGTGGTAGCAGCAGCAGTGAAGCTCTGCGGTCTCCATGGATTCAGAGGCTTATTCCTGGCCTCCTTGGAGATTTAGGTTTGCCTTGCCTCGGTCCTGAAGATGATGGAGCTGACTCTCAATCTCATGGGGAGATTCAAGCTCAAGGTCTCCCTCAAGCTGAGTCTCAAGCTCAATCTCAAGCTCAAGCTCAAGCTCAGGGGCAGCTTCAAGATGAGGCTCTGGGTAAGGCAGGAGGTCAGGGACAGGATAAGCTGCAACCTAGGGATGGGGTGCAAGACGAGGAGGCAACTCCACTGTTGCTGGAAGGAACTAAGGAACAGGAGGTTGAGGAAGAAGGACAAGGGCAACAAAGTCATTGTAGTAGTGATTGGAGGGAAGCAGTGGTTGTTGTGGAAGAGACTGGTAAAGAAGAACCTAGGGTTTCCAGGAGCTCTACTGTGCAATTGCAGAGTGGGCAGGATGTGGTTGAAGATACGACAAGAGGTGGTGCTGGTGCTCATGAGAGAGGATCATATGAAGCAGGAAGTGTGGCACATGTTGCTGTGCAAAGAGAGGTAAGAGGGAATATGGCTACACATGGTACTACACACATATCTTCTCAGGTAGATGGGCATGCAGGCATGGCTGGCAAAATCTCACAAAGCTTTTGCAGAGTTACTCCCCGGCGGTGGTGCTTAAAGCCTCCTCTGTCACCTCTGAATCCCCCCCAATTTCCAGGTCCTCCTGATGGGTCTGGCACACTAGGGTTACAGCTGAGTTCCTCTCATGCACCTTCAGACTTGATGTTGTCAGGACCAAGTGAAGATATTCCTGAAAGGGCACTAGGGTTAAGGGACTCTCCATTAGATTGTAGTCAATCTAATGCAGGATTTCATCATCCTGCTGCGAGCTCTCCTGTTTTACCTTACCAACAGCAGCAGGGAAGGGAACAACAATCTCATGCCAGCATTAGTAGACCAGTCTTGCTGGAAGGGATACATCCTCAAAGTGGACAAGCTTTCAGAGGCCCACACAGGGTATCATCATCTGGCGTGGGCACATCAGGGATGATGATGACCTCAGCAGCTGTTGGAGTCACTCAGTTGATTCAATTTCAGAAATGTAAACAGGAAGCCAGATTCAGTGTGGGGGGGACAAGTTATGACAGTTTGAATAGAGTAGGTTCTTCTACTACAAAGGTGACTGAACTCATCATAAAAAAGAAAGATGCAAGCTCATTAATAAGGCCATCTTCTCTTCCACCACTCTCACTGTTCAAACCTTTCAAGCATGTCACAGAGCAGCAGCAGCAGGAGTGCCGCCAAGGTAAAGGAAAGGTAGATGAAAGGGTGTCTCTAGTTACACCACTGTTTCATCCCCTGACTTACTTGGGGATTGATGATGTTGAAAGGGATGGGATTGCAGGTGGCTGTACAGAGAAATTGGATAAGCATGCACCTGTGTTGACGCCTTTATATGAACCATTCAAACATCATGTCAGCAGCAGATACAGTCATGATTCCAGAGCAGACAAGCAAATTCTTGCTGAGAAATCCTTGATTCTGACTCCCATTTTTACTCCTTTCAAATGCCCCAAGGATCGTCATATTCAACGGTCCAATGAACCTTCTCAATGCTCATCAAAGACATCAAGTCTTCCTCCCAATCTTGTTGCTTCCTTGGAGCTGGATACTCATGATTCTGTTGATGGAAGAGAAGGCAGATCAGGGCAAAACAGTGACACAGATTCTAAAAGAAACAGAGGCTCCTCCTCATCAGTGTATGCATTGCAGCTGTCATATAATTCTAGCCCTACAATTATTCCACCGGCTGATCGACAGATCCAACTCCTCCAGGGGCATCATGGGGATACAGGTGTGAGATCATTAGGGTTTGATGTTGGTTGTTATATTCCACATGTGCCCACAGCTACTTCAAGAGGGAAGCAGCTGTCAAATGAGGACTGCCCTCCCCCAAACCCTCCACACAGAACAACAGCTTCCAAAAGTGCATTTGACAACAGATCCCAAGTTGTCAAAGATTTGTCTACTGCACAGTTACTTGAATTGGCAAAAGGCTCCTCCTCCACACAAGGCACTGGGAGCCATGTCAGAGGTAGCAATTGTTGTTGCTTGGATCATCATTCATTCATTCATACATGGCAAGGTTTGTTTTGAGAGTAGTTAGATTCAATTGTTTCATTTTGTAACAGTAGAGGTCATGATGCAAGGGTCCAATCTGGATGCAAATGATTCTCACTCATAGTTGTGAGGGCAAGAAGCTTTTGAGGGTGGGTAATCCTTTTGTGCCAGCATTTCTGAAATGGATTGGAATGGGTTGGAATTTGTTCAACAGGACCTGTAGGTCAACCACACATTCACCTCAATAACCAGGTATGGCTCCTTCTCCATGTCCACCATTGTAGGTTACATTCAGTGGTGTTCTTTGTGGTAGGACCCATGCTTCAGTATGGTCTCCAATATATGTTGCTAAGCCAGCAAGATTCTGGGCAGTAGGATGAAGTTGATGTAAGTTCTGAAATGCATTTTCCTTGTATTGTCTTCCATTCTGCTCTCCTCATTTTGTAGTTTTATGTTGGGACTGGGTGGAATGGAATGCAGTTGGATGGGCCAGTCAGAGATCCAAGAGGTTTCTATTTTCCTGTAAGTGAGGGAAGCTGCGGTTCAAATCCCCATGTTGCTGTAGGCAACAACAGCACTGCTGCTGGCCAGTATGCTCCACTCTTTCAGCCAGCTTCATCCAGTGGCCCTACTGTGGCAAACAATCACTTGTGCCCAGCTACTCAACAGCCTGCTGTCTACAGGGGAGGATCTCGAGTTAGTGTTGGACCTCATGGAGAGGCAGCAGATTTACAAAGACAAAATTTGCAAAGAAGAATGGGTGACACAATGGAATTTGTGAGGGCAGAGAGAGAGACAGGCATTGCAAAAAGGAAGGGACAACCAGATGGGAGGATGGGTGAGAATTTGCAAGAACAACCTGAAGATGGGCATGATGGGGCTCTCCTCAAGAAACGTACTCAGGACTCTCCAAGAGCATTTGACTCAGATCCTTCCTCAACATATTCCAGTGTGCTTGCCAGTACCCCACCTAAGGGAGAAGAAGAGCATATTGAAGAGAAATTGCAATGTCCAGCTCAGTCCCAGGGATGGCTTCAACATTGGATGCCCTTGTCAAACCATGGATCTGATTCAGTGAAACCAGAGGCTTCTCTCCCAGATGCTTCTAGATTGCATGTTGATGGGAAATCAGAGCATGATCATCAGGAGTTGCAGAGAAACAACTCCACAACTGAGGCAAATCGGCCCATATTTAGGGAGCAGGAAAACCCTAATGTGGATGGAAGCTTAGGTTCAAACCCAAGAAGGCCGAGTGTATTTGGTCCAGGAATCCCAAGTGTGGCTGCATTAGCACTGTTGGGCACAGCAACTAGGACCACCATACCTTGACAATTCTGGCAGGTCAGAAAGAAAGGCAGCAGTCTTTTTACCATCATGAGACTTGTCCAGCGCTGCAATTCCTTTCAGGCCTAACCTGAAGAAAGCTTGCCTCCACAAGTAGAAGTTCAGGTCCCTTGCATGGCTGGGATTTCTCTAGCACAGAAGAAGACTCAACCTAGGTTTGCTTTTGGCCACCATCTACTTTCAAGGTAACCCTCCTCCTTCTGGTTCTAGGGCTGTTTCAGCATCTCATCAGAGTTCTTGAGCTTGTGAAGGTTATCTTTTGGCTCATAGATGTTTTGAAACTGGTTGGAAATGCTGGCTAGAATTAAATGAAGGGGGTGTTGTAGAAGTGCATTTGTAGTCTGAACTTTGTTGGTTCAGCATAGATGAGGGTTGTTTTCTTAAATGTTTGAATATCTGCTTTGTATGCAGGTCATGTTTTGCGTAAAGATTCAGATCAAGAACTTAAAATGTTAATTTTGCTTTCAAGTCTATGGTGGAACAGCTGAATCTACAGCAGGTTATTGCAATCTCTGCAGAATCCAGGAAATGCTAGATGTAATATTCTATTCTTCTAGAGAGGTCTAGGGCTGTGTTTTGCCACAGGAAAAAAGGTGGCTCATGGTTGCTGCCAGAAAGTATTGGACGTAGGTAAACCATTCCCTTTGATCTGTAGCTTGGCTATGCTCATTGTTGAGTCATGCCTCAAGCGATTCCTTCCCACTGGTTGGAATCGCTTTCAACATTGCATCTCTTGCACTGAATTAGTGCTATGAGTACATACTACTAGTGGAATCATGAAGAGATAAAGAGTAGGCAACAAATGTCAATGATTAATGTCTGAGTTGAGGCTTCTCTGTAGCAGTTTAGACATTGATGTAGGCTACTCATTTATCTATTTCCTTTTCAGCGTGCTAAAGTTCAAGGTCTACAACTTTTTGCATTAGATGCTTAATGTGTACGCCCATTGCACTTGTGTTCACAACTGTCAGATGGCATCTCTTTTGCTATTATAGATGCTCCCTGGAGCAAACTTGTTTCTCCTTTGCAACCCCCTAGTCATTGTCACCATCCTCACAAGCTTATTATTTTTGTCAAAATCCATGATGCTTGATTCACATTGGAGGGAACAAGCCATGCCATCCCACACTTTGAAGGTATTATTTATCTTCCACACTAGGAAGAAAAATGGCCAATTTACAATATTGGGAGCAATAAGGTGATGAGCCAATTTGTAGAATCATTCTCAAAATATCGTTCCAATTATGGACTTGTAGGACTTCAGTTTCAAACCTACACCCATAAGGTGTATAATTGTGCTATGGTACAAGGCATGTCATCAACCATTGCCCAAAGCTCTGAAACCAACTACCTAGAGCAACCATATGAATAACCAACAACCATCAAAACAAATAAAACAAAAAATTCATGGACATTTTGAATATCAATGCAACTCAAAATGCATTATTAATTCATTGGGAGTATAAAAAAAATGTTTGGATTTATCTTACAAATAAGATATGCATGTAGATGACCCCATTGTTATGTTGTTATGTGCAAAAACCCAACAAGGTATTCACCAAGTGAAAAACTAAGTATGTGGACTATGTGGGAAAACATTCCCAAACCCAAAGATCTTCAAAGGAATCACGAGCCATAAAAATACATCTTGGAAATTTGTAGGTGTAGGTTAATCTTGACAATTTCTAGACACAAAACTCATTATATGTGTTCCCCTTGGAAATGGCAAGAATATCTAAACACACTAACTCATAAAATCCAAATTCTTGTAGTGGTGATAACAAATTTTGCACGGGGATGAACACTCCAAGAGCGAGAGCATTTGCAAGAACCATCTTCAAAGCACAGGAGTTGTGGAACAAGCTAGGCTATAAAATGAAGGACCGAAACAAAGTAATGTGAACTGTTGCATGCATGATATATCATAAATAATGATCATGGAAGAGTTGTAGTGGGACTATTAGATCAAGGTTGAGAGGGAATAGGCTTACACCTTAATTCCTTGAAAGAAGAGACAAAGCTAGCAATTTAAATAGGGCCCAAAATATCCACATTACATACATTTGCACGGGAAGAGTTTGTGATTGGCTTGGAGACTTGAAGACATCTACACATTTTGATGTCCAAAATGTTGAATGGGCAATGGTAAAAGGGATGTGGGCAACCATAGATGTCATCTTTTGCATGGTGAATGGTGAATGGTGAATGGTGTAGCGAACAAGGGTGTAAGGACTTGATGTTTCACATGGTGAAATGGTGAATGGTTATGATGCAAAGAAATTTAACAGAGGCGGAGGGGAAGGAATTTCAAAGGGGGAGGATGCAGCAACCCATCACAACATATTCAAATCCAAGAAGTACAAGGGTGGAAGTAGGCACCAAGAAATAACACCATCTCCACTATCAAAAATATCCAAGTGACACCAAGTAGACCTAAAACAGTCCTGCATCTTAGTATGTTTGTTACTTTATCTAGTATCTTGTGCTTGCTCGAAGCACACCAAGAAACCATACCAACCTCAACTATAGAGGTCGAAGCTAACTCGAAAATCTTGGTAGCAAAATGCACACCATCAAAGTGAAGGTGGCATCTTTTAGCCCAAATGTAGCACAGCAAAAAAACTCCTAAAATGTCAAGTAATTGTCTCTTGTAGGAAAAGCCACCTAGGTGATATCTTGGGGTAGAGGAAGGTTCCTTCTCCTCATTGCAACCAATCACATCCCCAAGCAACAAGTGTGGCTAGGAGTTGACGAAAGTTCCCGGAGCTCAACTTGTTGAAAAACCTCCCATTCTAATGATGCTTTGGGACAATCCAAGAAACAATGTTGAAAGATTTCCAATTGGATCTGAGAAGTGCAAGTAGGACAGTGGGAGTCCACCCCCATGCATTTGAGCCAAGAGCTTGTATGAAGTATCGTTGTTAAGTCTGAGCTATAAGAGTTGAGACCTTCCAAGGCTTTGAGTTATGCCAAAGCCTATCAAGAACTTGTTTGGGGTAATCCTCACCAGGATCCAAGTTTCGAACATAAATGAACATCGTGGATTACCTCAAATGCCTTGCCCTAGTATTGGTGATGTAACCGCCCTTGGGAACATAACCAAAATAAAAAAAGGGCATCACCCAATGAGGCAATAGGATCCCATTGCCATTCACCAAGGTCCCAAGGCAAACTCTCAATGCATCCCACATCAAAAAGCTAGATGAGAAGATTAGGTTTAAGGTTGGAGTCAAGAGAGGGTAGCTTGAAAGGGCTAATATAATATGTTTCTTGCACTAGAACCTCAACTAGTTTGAGATTGCAGGAGCCCAATTGGAGGTCTTGAGAACTAAATTGAACCAATCTGCCCACCTCTAAAAAGTTCTCTTATATTCACAATACATCACAAACTTGTTGCCAAGGAGTACTGAGATGTGGTGCACCCAAGAAGAGGTAAGACACATGTCCTCACTTGATTGGCAAACCCAATCACCTTACAAAACCTCCTAGATCCCCAAGGGATGAGAGAAATGAATTTTTCATGGGCAGCCAGGGAATTTTTCATGAGGGAAAATAGGGAATATGTAAAGATTTTAAACCTTTCCACTGTAAACAAGGGGTGTGTCTTAAGGCAAAAGAAGAATTATGGAAACTCAAATACTTCACCATGCAAAAATATAATCTTCAAAAAATCCTCGAAAAGAAACCAAACTCCTTCAAGATAATAGAACTCTATAATTGATCTCAAGTTTCAACACAAGCCAAAATATCATCTTTCAAAAATCCTCACATAAAAATAGACCTATTTATTACCTAGGGGCCAAAATCCCTTAAGCTACTAAACTCTATAATGAATCTAAACACAATAAAGGGCAATATCATCTGCAAAGGAATGATCATGAAGAATTCCACCACTTGGCAACAATAATCCCTGGACATATTCAAGAATATCAGTGGCCAAAATAAATAGGTATGGGTGCAAAGGGGGCAGCCTTGCCTCACTGACCCAGATATTTTTGGCTAAACATACTTTTCAACCATGTATAGAAATCTAGTAGTTTTTTATTTTAAATAATTGGTCGAATTATGGCTATTGAAAATATAAAAAAAGATGGTGATTTTGGCACTTCTAATTTTATATTTATATATATATATAGCCCAGCCCAAAAAAAAAAAAAAAAAAAGGCTGCCATGACACGAGTCAAGATTGTGGTCATAAAATCCCAACTCCTGAATTCACCACTCCCTCTTGCTTTTTTGGTTTGTCTATTTGTCTTCAAGCTATTCAATGCCCAAAATCACCTTGAGCTTTATATCGGCCACCTGTTGAGCAGCCCGACTGAAAAAAACCTCAAGAGCACACGTGTTGTAGACCAGCTTTCTAGGGTTCCTAAACTTCTAGGGTTTGTATTATTGACTACTTACATGTATGTGCCTTTTATGGCTTGAATTTAGACAAGTTACTGATAATAACTGACAAATGAAATCAAAATAAACTTGTAGATTTATTTTTTTAATTTTTTAAATTATGAATTTTAGTTTTATAAAAATCTCTGCATAATTTCACTCACTCTTTATAAGTTATGACAATATCATAAGTCGACTTCCTGTATATCATGGGAAAATAAGTATTTCAAAAAAAGAGAAAAAAACAATTGATTTGTTGTTTAAGATTTATTTTTTTCTGTTTTTTCTTTTTTTTTTGGGTCAATGTGGAAAACGGTCAGGCTATGGTATATTCTGCACAATACCAGTGTTTTTGTCAGTTGTGAATTTTCGCCAAATTTCACCTTCAAAATATTATTTTGACCTGTATAAAGGGTATTTCTCATGGAAAAAATGGCCCAAATTCGCCAGATTTCTTTTTCATAAAAAAAGATCAATTTGCCAAAGTTGTATGATAAGTTTCAGTCAATTTTTTTTGTTATAGCCAAATCCACAGAAAGATTTAGCCCAAATGTGGCTACATGCTAAATATGAAAGTACATTTTGTTAAACATCATTTTTCTATATTTTTGGCTACTCTAACTTGAACCGAGTATGTATAGGAAGAAATATGGCGATTTCTCTTAGAATTTTGGTCGAATTTTGGCTATTGAAAATCTCCCCAAAAAAACACTTGATTTTAATAGCAGTTTTTATTTTTAGTATAAATTTTTAAAATTTTGGCTATCAATAGCCAGCCAAAAAAACAGGCAGATTAGGAACTTCTTCTTCTGTTCTCTGGTGGACAAAAAGTTGGGAAAAGGATCGATGGTGAGGGAAGAAGAAAGAGGGCAGCAGTATGTGCGCACACATGGCGGCGTATGCACGACCATGCGCATGTCCATCGACAGCTGCCAGATTAACCCCAACGTCCCTCCAAGCTCATACTCTCATGGATGCATGAAGCTCTCCACAGTCGTTGTTGATCCTTCATAACTGCTCTTGCTCCACTTCACTACCCTCAAAATCATATCTTCACAAACAATCGCACTTGTAGTACTCCTCCCTTGCATTTGCTCATCTCTCCCTTCCGCACAATACTAGGTGTATACTACACACTGTAGTCCTTTGCTCGCAATCACCAGTACTGATCCTGTACGTAGTAGCTCGTCTTGCTTGATTGATCGCTCCAATATAGCACCGGGTCTCAGATCTATTCGTTTCCAGTAGCTCTAGTATTTGTGTTTAATCCATAGCTACACTGCATTTTGGATAAATTGATGCTCTTGAGGGATTTATATTGCCAAGTCTGCGAGAAATAATTAATTAAATAATATGGCGGCATCTGCAATTACTAGCGTGGTGATGACGAGCCAGAGCTTGTGTAGCTTGCAGACCGTAGCTCATGGGCCTTCCGTGACTTCTTCCTCCTGCAGCACCAGCTGTAGTTCGCAAGTGTCGGCGAGTACTGCTCCTTTCCTTGGAGGTTTGCAGCTGAGGAGGACTGCGGCTGCATCAAGACGTTCTTCATCGACCCAGCAGGAATTACGGAGGAGCCGGCTGGCAGCTCTCCATGTGTCTGCGAAGAAGAATGATACTCCTCTCGTAAGTTGTAATTTGTAATTGAGTTGATCAACATGTCCTTGCCAATATATGTGTGTGTGTGTGTGCAGCTCATGAATATATAGCTCTTTTTCTAGCTCATTTTCTGAGAGCACACATGCAACGTCAAGTTTTGATCTGTTTCGCTGGGATCTAGTAGAACTATACATGTATCCAAGAGATCTTGCAAAACTAAATGGTAGAATCGATGCAATATTATTATTATTATTATTACTGATTTGCTTACAAATATCTTTAATGTGATTTATAAGTGATCATCGTTGAATCCGTTTCGGGTGTTGACTACTTACTGCAGTCAAGCACGAAGGTGGACGTGGAGGAGAAAATCGACGAGCCTCTTCGTATTTTCGAGGGTTCACCAGTTGAGAAATTTTTCCGACCTGAGAGCGAGCGGCGTCCCGAGGCCGGCAATACGGACCCAAACAGTGTCATGAAATTTGACGGACCTGCACCCGAGACCATCAACAGCCGTCTTGCTATGTTGGGCCTGACCTGGGCTTTAGTAGCCGAAATCGTCACAGGCCAGAGCTTGATCCAGCAGGTAAGCAGGGCGGAAATTTTTGGTCACAATCTGGACAGGTACTGGTCAATTGGGTCACAATCTAGACAAAGTACTGGTCAATTCGGTCACAATCTAGACAAAGTACTGGTCAATCTGGACAATAAGTAGGGTACTAAATTTGGTCACAGTCTAGACACGTAGTGTACTAATCATGTTGCAATCCCAACAGTCAACACAGAACGTCATTGGTTTTTTTTTTTTAAAATCGAAATAACACAGTCGGATCTAGACTGAAATTTTCAGTCCTGGTCGCTCTGATTAATGAACAAAAAATGTATCGTCTAATTAATTAATAATTTTGGAGGCTGAGATTTTCAAACTTCCAAGCAATAATTGAATTTCTTGATGATGGGTTGGGTGGTGGATTGTGGGTGCTTCTGTATAACAGGTGACTGAAGGCAAAGGCTTGATCTGGTTTTTGTTTGTTTCACCCATCATCATTGGAGCAACCTTGATTCCCATCTTCAGCAGGGGCGAGTCTCCAGACAGTAGGTGCGACTGCAACACCTGTTAAAAAAAAAACTTTAATTCTACTTGTATATATATATATATATATATATTTGTTCTGTAGATGTAACACAATGGGCAGCTTCAACAGATATCTGTCAAATAATTAATTAAATTTAAGGATTCCATTTTGAAAATTTGAAAATTGTTTCAATAGATTCTGTGTTTTCCTTCACAACAATTTGTTTTCTTTGAAAACAATAGTTTTTTGGAATTTCTACATTTCTAGACAAATAATTTAATAAGTATTGAAGCTGCCCAAGGTACTGCAGTATTCTATGTTAAATCTGAAAGTCTTGAGCAGCAGCAGTGTTTTGCTCTCAATCTCAAAGAGTACACAACCATTTCCCTTATGGGTCTGGTGGGGGTCTGTACAATAAACATGGAGCACTTCATTCAAGCAAAATCAATTTCAACTCTTGTTGCTGGATAGTTTGTAACTAGATCAGTGTTCCTTCTTGTTTTTGAAGGAATTTTTGTTTTTAGCCAAAGTGGTGATCATCCATAGGAAGATATAAAAAGATTGGCGATCTTGCCTAGAGAGATTTAATCAAACCTGGTTATAAAACCATATATGAAGTACAAACATTAATCATCCTTCTATATTTCTGGCTACCCACTGGAAACCAAATATCGAAGAAATCTGGCAATTTTTACTGTTGTTTTCTCTTCACTTTTTGGCTGTAGAAAACCCCCAAAATCACTTTCATTTTCGAAATTTTCTTTTCACCAATTAAATAGAAAGGGCTCGACCATCACTAGGTGGACCTGTATCAACACAAAGTTGACTCAGTTTATTAACTAACTGCAGCAATTGTATGACTTGAACTGTTATGTGACCTAACAGGAAAGCAGGTCCCTTTGATGCAAAAGCAGAGAGATGGAATGGCCGGGCAGCTATGATAGGCCTTGTTTCACTCATTGCGACAGAGCAGTTGTTTGTGAAAGGGCCTTTGTTGGGCATTGTACACAATTCCATGAACTTTTAAGTCATCGTGCAGCAGACATGATGATGATGACGACCACAAGAGGGGGGGGAGGCAGGAAGGAAATTTTCCTGTTGTACACAGTTTGTTTAAACAGACTGACTAATCACTGGAATTGTTGAATAGCCGAGCGTTTTTAGTTTTTGGATTACTAATCTGTATCAAACTCCAGAATCTCAGAGTTTTTGTCAGTTTCTTTGCGTGTGATTTGCATTGGATTTTAGATTGTGAAATTTTGGTAACAAAATGTTATGTGCTCTGCTCTTTCTTCAGAACGGTGGTGCAAACATGATGTTTGTTGAGTTTTTATCTCCATAACCCAAAATGGAGTTTGTATGTACATTCAAAACGCTCTAAAATTTCAAAATCATATTTTCCTTTTTTTATTTAAATGCTCTGACCTACTCGAATGTACCTGTTGAAGAATACCAACAATTAATATCAGTCAATCAAATTAGAATTTTTTTTTAAAAACATAGATTTTCCTCATCCATGCTAAAAAATGGAGATGATTATATACGAGTGGAAAACATTGATGTTTTGTTTGAGATTCAGAGTCTATGCATCAAAACTTGGGAGCTTGATGTGCATGCCCATTGGATGGCCAAAATCACCATGACCCCAATTGAGATTTTATGCATATCTTCATTTCCATAATCGCCCATAAATCCAAGATTCAATCAAAATTGAAAGAATTTGGTATGTTGATTGGTACAATTGTAAATAACATTAAAAATATGTTGTACAATATGAAATACAATTTCAGTAGCTACAATATTATTGACTTTCAACAAAGAATAAAGGAAGAGAGGTGGAGAGGGAGGAAAAGGGTGGAATGAATAACCTCACTGGGAATGAAGAACAATTCTGAGAATTCTGAATATAAAACTGATTTCCAGAAGGAATATAAACTCATCTGCCAGACAGCTTAGGATTTAGACATGAAAATGACCAATTCAATCAAAGCAACTATCGCACACTTTTTTTTTGTTCCTTCTCGTATCAAGAACATATGTATATGTTGGAAATATGTTGTAATAGAAAATGGATGATAAATCTTATATTTCAATGTTTTGTAACTTAAATTCTTTATAATTATCTCTTTGTAATAAAACAAAATTATGCGAAACTTGGAAATAAAAAACCATGGAAGGCAAGAGTTTCCTTAGATGATTCCAATAGGAATCTTTTATTCATTTATCCGTTTTTAGGTTTGCATCAAATGAGTTACGTTTTCCTCACCTATACATACACCCATGACACATCATAAACACTTAATAAACCTATTTATGTATTAGCATTTTAGAAATTTGATTCCTAACCATTTGTCTTTTTAAAAGTCCATACATCTCTTCACATTATTTTTTTTTCTTTTTTTTCTAGTACATGCCAAAGGGTATAACCCAAATTGGTTATTGAAACAATAACAAACAAGACTTTAGCTTTTTCTCTCTTTGTTTGGGTAACTTGAGATCAATGGACCTTTAAGACTCCTCAAGACTTTTAAAAATTGACAACTAAATTATAATTTTGTTAATCAAATATGTATTAAAAAGATAGAGGGGCATTTTAGTTACTTTGACAAATTGGAGGCCAAGAAAAAAAAATTCCTAAATTGTGTTCTTGACCAAAGGAACCCTCAATTAATATTCTTGAAATTTTTTTCATATGCATTCATTATCCACATAAAAATTCAAACTTTTGTTGATGCACTAAAATTTTCAAATCTTACAAGTCTTTGGGACTTTAGTCATAAAAATTTCCTTAAATTTTGTCTTAAAATTTGATTTGGGTCTAACAAATGTAAGGTGTGACATTTTCAATGGTACTACCCAAGGATTCTTATGTTGTACAACAAGTCCATGTACATATTTCTTTAAGAAAATATGTCATCCTTGTATTTAAGCAAAATGTTTTAAAGTTGAAATCCAAATTATGTCATCATTGAATGATGTTTTAAAATAATATTACATATTAGTGAATGGAATTTTAATATTGTCACCAAATTTTAACAACTAATTGAAAAAAACTAATAATATTCATCTAATTTTGTGAAAATTGATATTACAATTTTCTCTTTCATAAATGTAATGTAAATTGTGTGAGCATGGAATGATAAAATTGCAGCATATCATGTTGTGAAAGATTTGAACTAAACTTTTGACAGGAAATTTGGAAAAAACGGTAGGATGGGAGGCTAGTGAAGAATGTTGTCACATATCCTAAATTCTTAACTACACATTTAATTTTTTTTATTTTAATTTTTGGAAACACAATAGCAAACTCGACTTGAAAAGGTGTTGGCACCCCCAAGTCAAGGTCATTGGTAGAGGGCCAGCAGGAATTTCACATGCACTCCAGTAAGCCAAGAACCCATGACCTTTTTTGAGGTCCTAAGGTCCTAAAATGGATAATACCAATGAGCCATCATATATTTTGAATATGATATGATAACATCTACTACATAATGCCATCAATGCAAATTCATTGTTCACAACTAATCACCACACGAATGATTTAGTAACCAAGTTGGTTTTTTTAGTGACAATTAATCCACATTCGATTATGAGTTTTAAATATTGAAGTAGGAATATCAAGAGCTTTCACAAGTTAGTTCACAGCTCAATATCATTCTTTCTCAATTGAAGTTGGATTGACATGGAGCAAAAGTTAATTTTGCTTCAACAATTCATAGTTGTGTAGTGAGAATATGTAGATTAGATGTTCTGGATCTAAGCATCGATGGGAAGAGCACCACAAGAAGCCTTACCATAGTAAAGGTTTTTCTGTTTCAATGTTACAACTGTGACAGGATGGGCATGGAAAGTAGTTGAGCCCAACTTGTTGGTGCTCATGGTTAGGTGGTGAAACTATGCTTGGATATGTAATTGTGAACATATTTGTAACTAGCAATGGTTTTCAAGGTATGTTTCTACATGTAATTGCTTCCCTTGTATCGGATACGATAATTAGTGAAACTAGCCCAAATAAAATGCATTATTGAAGCTCCTCTTAGGAGAATGCCTAGTTTGTTTTATAATTCATATCAATGGCAAGGCCTTTGCTACCAAGGAAGACCACATCATGTAACAACTTAATCAAAAGAGTGTTGCACATCTCTTGGATGTTGTGGTAAGTACAAGTCAATGGTTCTAAGGGACCACATGAAAACCTATTAAAAATTTGATTCAAGCTAGTTTGTGTGGACCATTATGACACTATTCTCAAGCTTGACAAAATACTAGGATAATTAAATTTGATAATGGTAGTCCAAGCATGAGGCAGACATCTGAATACTCTGCCTAGTGGAAGTCTCACCTTTTGAGGTAATTAATTAAAACATTTCTCGAGTCAAGCAAGGTCTTCTATTGTGCACCCAAGACTAAAACAATTTATCGCCATTCATCAATTTGCCAATTCAACTAATGTCTCTTGTGTCTTGAGCATCATTCCTAGCCCTTGACATTTGTTTCATACTTCATGATATTGATATGTTGCGATCATGTACTTGCTAGTCATTAAATTCTGCCAATTTCAAGTAAGTGGTGTTGACTGAACTATCCCCATGGCTCACCATTCCAAATGATCACTGCCAGTCTAGTACATAACTAGCAGTCCATATCCGCAGTATTCAAGAGTATGACACATAATCAGTCAAACCTGAAATTTAAGTAACAGGAAAGTCGCATGACATCTTTATCAACCTTTCTCTTTTGAGCATTGGTGGGGTCACTGACCGACCCAGCCATACCCAACTTCAAAGCACCCAAGGACTGAATATGTCTAGAATAGTTGCACAAGTTAGCACAAGCAATTTACCTTCCTTCACTGCAACAGCAGCCATTGTGGAAAGAATAACAACTTACTAATTGACAACAAACAAACAAGGTAACAAAACAAATGCACTTGGAAAGAGACACACTGCACTGAACAATCAGGAAGTGAGGCAGAAAGCAGGTCACTCAAAACTTCCGAAGAGCATAGAAGCCCTGCTGACCTCTAAGAAGAAAAGCTATAGAGACATAAACACCACCAATAGTTTTACCTTGAGCCCCCCTAAACTCCAAATAAAGCTTTGTAATACCATTTCAAACTAAGCTATCAAAGTCTTCATGTACCAACCCTTCAATCTCATTACCAGTTGATGTGAAATAGTCATCACAATCCAAGGCAGATCTACAGCGTAGCAAAGGGGCCCTTTGTCAACACTAGCTCTTATTACATATCAGCAAACATGAAAAAGAGAGAAACAAGACAGATGACTAAGAGTATGATCTCTTGAGGACAAAGCAACCTTTGAAAGCTCTCCACATAGGTCTATGGCACCCTTGAAATAATCATCTTGAAGATTACAAACACAAAACAGAAACACCAAAGATAAGCTTTTTGTTAAGGAAACATCTGGTTGCATTGAATATAAAATGGGAAGAGTAGCAATTTTTCTTCAGAAAAATAACTAAGCTCTGAATATTGACTACAAACAACTTTCATGAACCACTAAGACTTAAATGTCTGAATGTGACTATTGGCAACTCCAAAAGTTAATGGAATCCACATGGACATACAAATCGTGCTAATATCTGCATATCCTGGCTCAATAATGCCAATATTAAACCTTTGTAACCTTCAGATCTTGTACAACTTTGATAACCCAATGTGTCTCTCCAGAACACTCACAGAGATGGGAAATTGAATTGAGAAATTGTAAGATATATGCTTTTACAATAAAAGGAAATGACTTATTAGTGTAAGAAGTTCTTATCTGCAAAACAAAATTAGTCTAAATTAAGAGGAGACTCTTAATATTCATCAGGATGAAACAGAATATCTACAGGCTCTGGTAGTCACATGTATGATCCAGAAAGATAATCAAGCTATTATGCAGGCAGGTTTCACAACACTCTGACCAAACTCTGATATCACCAAAAACCTAGCTATCCTGACACAGGAAAGCAGACTTCTGGCATAGAAAACAAACAATCCCAGGAAAACGGGTTCAAGACAATATCACCATTTGTGATGACAGACTCAGTTTAAGTTCATGGTCAGCTGCATATGAATTCCATCACATTTTTGTACAAGTAAAACATGCTATGGTTGCCACAAGGCAAAATGGTGATACACAAATTCTTCATCCAAGAGATTGAATGTACATGGTATTCCCCCAATTTGATACTATTGAGCTGCTCATTTACCAAATTTGAACCAGCAAGATTCCCAGTGAACAGCAACAGGGAGAGAAAGAGTGAATTGAATCCTGCCTCATGTAACAAACAGCCATGACTAAAAGCCTTCAACCACTGTTCATCCTATCACACATGAAGGCAGTGGGAGGATTTGCTGTGTAAAGGCTGTGGTGAGCTTCACCAACAAAAGGACTGGCAAGGCCAAACAGGTGCAATGTTTAAACCCAGATGAAACAGTCTTCATAAAATCCATAGCCAGACAAGTGCATTTTGTGCAAAGCTTCCCACACCCTATTCTACACTGTACAAACCATAAAATCCCAATAAACCACCTACAAATGGTTTTGGTCAGCTCAACAAATACAACCCCAAATTCACAGATGGTAGCAGAGAACTGGAAGTCCAAGTTCAAATGTGAAGTTTCCCGAACCAGATACAGGAGCACTGCCCTTTGCTGTGCTCACTCTTTTGAGGTTCGTGAGGAACTAGGATTCCTTCCAGAATTTCCACCATGTACATCTCGACCCTGCATCCACAAAAGTGTTCCCAGTTATGACTACTTGGAATATATAATCTGATGCCCTAATCACGCATCCGAACTTCCGCTTTAAAAGAAGCACAGTAGGATCCACATAACCTACTATTCCCACAATATTTCATTCATCTTAATGGGCTTTCCAAACCTATCAAGGTAGCCCTGACATTTTGTTTAAATATTGACACCACTTTAAGAGACCCTACTTTAAGTACAAATGGCCTTGCTAATGATTTAGGTATGTGCCACCACCAATGCTATCCTTGTCTAGATACATGAAATTGGCAAATCAGGCATACCAGGAACTAACAGATTGTCTATAAACCTTCATACTAAAGATAATTAGAGAGAGAAATGCACAAAAATTAGACTTCAGAAGATGATCCAAACATTTGAAAAGTATGAGGTAGAAAAGTTAGCTAACAATACTCCAAAATTAGTATCCCACTGCCTAGATGTGAGGAGATCAAGTCATGAAGCTAAATATGAGGCTTGTGCTCCCTTCAAGCTAAGGATGGAATCAAGCTATGGATAGACTTCTGGTCTTACCCTTCAACCAAAAGTATTTGATGGTAAGGGCAGACATCTGAACCAGAAAAAATCTTAAACTACGGATTCAAACATCCTATCAAAAACTTTAGTTACTAGAACTTTCATTTGAGCTTTCAAATCTGATAGGCAATTGTATAATTGAGAAATCAAAGGACTCTAACAACAGGGGAGAAGATTTGTCAGCATTAGATCTTGAACAATTCAAGAACTTGATAACTTCAATTTGTCCCAAGGGGGCTCCGAGAGCCCAAGTATTCTCAGAGGGGACATCGACTTCCTGCAACCTTGAGCTCCAATCATCACTAGTGGAAGACTCTCCATTGCTAGAGCTTGAGGAAGACATGTTGCTCAATTGAAAGCAAGAAGGTCATTGACCACCAGCATGATAGCTTTATAGAAGGAGCTAAACCATTAGAAACCTCTGATGAGAGAAGTAGAACTGGCTGTGTTTTTAAACCTAGGCCTTACAGGGTGCCTATAGAACTTCCCAGATGCACAAATAAAAGGAAGACAAGGGCCACACCTTGCTTTAAACTTCCAAAAGACCTATGAAGTCATTTAAACTTCGCAGCTTCTGACAAATTTGTCTTCACAGAAGTGCCTTCAAAGAGTTAATCTCAATGAAAACTGAAGAGAGATCATGCTTCTTGCAAAGCTATTACTACACTTATCCATGTAGGTAATAACAAATGCTGGAATCATTTAGGGTATTAACACAAGAGAAAAGGACCAAAGAGGAAGCACCATGATGTGTAAGGGACAAAGATAGAATCTTCAAAAAAAAAAAACCAAGGACTTTGGCTTTCTAGCTTCTAGTAGAGACAAATTGTTCAGATAATACCTTCTTAACTTGGGACCTCTAGAAAAAAGACCAACTACATTAGCACTTGAAAGAATGTCTTGGTGAGATGTCCAAAAGTGAGGAGTACTAAAACTTTTGAAATTGGAACAAGCACAAACACTACTCAAGAATGCCTTCCAAGAGGCTCAAGGCCCTTATATCTCTATAATTAAAGATATCTTGACCTAAAGATTAAACAAATTTACAAGCTAATAGGGAAGAAAATCAAAAACATCTAAGGATTGCAGGAAGACACCCCATGATGGAAGGGAGGTTCAGAATAGATAAGAGACCCATCTTGTTCATGAGATAGGAAACAGATATTTATGAAATTGCAGAGAAATCTCTGCAATGGCAATTTGAACATAACACAACAATGAGTGCAGTCATAACCTTATGAAAATCACTCACAAAGTGTCAGACCATCACCTTAATCATGAATAGCAGTGATGAGCTGCATTGACTAACTACTGACTTTGCTAGCTCCTGATGGTGGGTGTAGAAAAATATATTATGATCTGCCCAAAATGTGGGCAAACTATTATACAAAATCTATGACCTGAGCTTCTGTTGCCTTTCCAGAAGCAACAGGAAGACTCAGTCACAATATTGGTTAGCCCTCAAGAGAGACAGCTAATAAAAAAGGTCAATAATATCCTCATTCAAGCTGCAACAAGCTTGTGGGGGTAAGCTTCATTTCATGTGAGAGGAAACACAAATGCAATAATGCTCAAGTATCTAATGCAACATGTAGGTGAAGCCCAAAGAACCTTCAGATGACCCAAAAGGGTGGCTTCACTACCATGTACAAGACAACACAAAGGAGAGGAGGTAAACAATTATGTGTTGCTTACAAATGACAACCCCTAAACCTGGATCTATTCCCATAGCTCCTTCCCTCATGATCCTGTGGGGAAAAGCTACACAAAAGGTACAGTTTCCATTTCCCACAGGAGTGCAGAAGCATAGCCCTCAATAAGTTGTGCATAGCACTCACCATCAAGGGCATGCTACTGAATAGAATAGAGAGAACCCTAACAAGAGAAGAGAGTGTTGACAGGGAAACATACAAGTTTGCCAAAGAATTCAGACTTGTAAAATGCCTATCAGTCATGGCTGTGCTAATCATGCTGAGAAAGAGAAGAAGGTTTGGTAAAACCTTCAGGCCATCAGCCAGAGCTCCAACCAGAAACCTGCCCTACTTTCAATGTCTGTAAACCACCTCAACAGAAGGACATTCAACTCCCTTCAGGGCAGCTCATAATGCCTCAAGTTAGGCAGCAGATGATGATTAGATACCGTCCGCTTTGGCTCGGCTGAAGCCACTGGAGAACTGCGCTGCATCCCTGAGGTGCGCAGGCTGATGGGGCCCATCTTATTTGTCAAAGTCCGTGCAGGGTCTTCAGCTTCTGTAGAACCTGTTGGCCTGCTGCTTGATACAACTGCCCTTCTTGAAGAGCTCCCACCTCGCACAAAAGTAGTTGATTGCACACGCTCTGGTTCAGCTAGATCTGCAAGCACTCCCTGAAAAAACCAACCAACATCTAAGCAAAAGTCACCACATATGCTAGCAATTCCTATTTTAGTTATGAAGATATTCATGTCAGCTATTAGAAGGCTGGCACTGTGAGGAATGCACATTTTTTCAGTGTTACACTGGACAGTGTAAAATATTTCAATGGCCACAACAGGGTTGTATGTAGCTCAAAATTGGCAAAAACTCTAAAATTGTATAGAAAGGCTTGGATTGCAAAAGTATCCTTTGAGAACAGCTCTTTTGCTATCCAATCTTCTTGCAACAGAAATTCTCAATTTGGTAACATTTTTTCAGTCTCTTAAAGATTATTTGAGCTTAAGAGCTCACAGTTTCCTTTGGAATTGTGCCATCTGCTCCTGGACTCTTGTGCTTTGGTGCATCTGATGAAGCGATGCCTCCAGGGACAGCTGCAGCTCCAGGCATTCGCCGACGACTAGTGTCAGCTCCCTCAACATTACGCTGCCCATCCTGAATGTTCAGACCACCTGTGAAAGCCCATTGCCACTCATCACACAGTAACAAATGAACTAATTCGAGCAAACCAACCAGAGACCCATCACAAACATAATGTTCCTACCTGTTGCAAGAAGAAAGCTGGAAAAGAAATCTCCCTAGGCTTCCACATCAAGCAATGGGTAGAATTAACGAGGAATGAACATGGGAAGCCAAATACTGAATATCCAACCTCCAGCTCAGGCTTGTGGCAACATATAACTTATAGTCAAATGCTCACCACAATCTAAGCATGCAAAATCTCTACCTGCTCCCACTGGTGAAAGTGATACCCAATCTTCAAACACACAAACCTGCAGCCCGGTCCACAGTGACACCTGCTGCCACACCACTTGGTCCTCCAACTCCAGGCTGCCACAAGTGAAGACGAATAAGTTAGCATGCATGGAAAACTACACTCTCTGGAACAAGGATCCAACACTGAGCTAGCCCTGTGAAGTGGATTATGCTCACCAGTACCTGCTTCAACAGTTTCTAGCTAATGAAAGAGCAAACAATCACACACCTCTATTTAAATTATCTTCATTCCAGACTTACATTTGCACGTGCAGGAGCACCTGGAATTTGTGACTGCTGATACTTCAAAATGGTCCAGTCAAATACATAGTCAAACTGGAAACCTGTAAAGACAGACAGAGAGCAGATGACAGCAAGAACACTGGAGTAAACTTCTGACCAGTTCCTCTAAAGTCAAGCATCAGCTAGGTCAATGCAACAAAGAATTCAGATGGTCACTTCACTTAAGTAGAAAGTCAACAGGCTTTCACTGATATAAAACATGGAAGCCAATCACAGATGCATTGACTGAAACTTGTAGTACTATTGAGAAACTCTCCAACATATCATTTAAGAACCTGAATAGAGTTAACAAATATAAGATCTAACAATATATAAGAAAACAGGAAAATGAGGACAATCCTCAAATAGAAGGGAAAGGATAAAGAGATTGATGAAGTTGCAGAGAAATCTCCACAACAACAATTAAAGGTAACACGACAATGAGTGCAGTCATAACCTCATCCTCAAATAGAAGGGAAAGGATAAAGAGATTAAAAACTGAGTGATTGGAAAGAGAGCTACAGTCACGAGCATCTTCAGTGACATTCAACAGCAAAATAAACTAGCTATACAGGACAGTGCACTCTTAGCCTTGTGACTGTCCGTCACAAAGTAGCCAAGCTTCACCTTAGTTGTGACTGGCAGGGACAAGCTGACATCACTCCCCACTGACTTCAGCAATTCCCCAGAGTATGTGCATACTCAAAATTGCTCCATATAATAACACAACATAATGACTCTTGCATGAGTTATGACATCCTTGTCCTGACACAACCGACAGGGTGTGGTTGTAACCCTCCAACTCAAACAAAGTATCAGACCCTTTCATCATATATATGAGATTGCAGGGACAACTCCACAGTAAAACTTTCAACGTAACTGTCACATCAGTTCCAGCAAACCAAAACTAACACAACAAGAATAAGTGTTGTCATGACCTTATGAGTGTGACTGACAAATTATCAGACTGAAACATTCACCATGTACAGCAGGAACAAGCTCTCATCACTCCCCACTGACTTCACCAATGGTACATGTCGAGGAAAACATAATGATTTGGACATACAAATATGTGAAAGTCCGTGGACTGAATTTCCACCACAGTTCCACAAGGGACAGGAAACTCAGGCATGATGTCAGCTCACACTCAGAAGGAGATAATCAACAGATGAACTTTGGAAGAACTAATAAGTCATGCCTGTCATTAGCAAGCCAGATCTCCCACAGAGAACTTGACAACTATTCTCCTTGAAGTGCCCAAAGCAAAGAAACTAAGACTTCATTAATGTGTTGATGCACATACCCTCACGAATGAAGAGATCTCTAAAGATTCTTTTCAAGTAGGAGTAATCTGGCTTGTCATCAAATCGCAGGGAGCGGCAGTAATGAAAGTAGGAGGCAAACTCTGATGGGTAAGCCTTGCAAAGGAACTGCAAAAGAGCCACTCTGATAATCAAGCAGAAAAGATAGGAAATGCTCACCCAAAAGACAAAAGTTAAACAAACCCTGAATTAACCAAGTATATTGTAGACTGTGAGACAAACCACAATTCAAAACCTAAAAATGAATTGCATGTCTGACAAACAAGAAAGAAAAATAAAGCACAGTGCACATGTTCACACCTCGATGGAAGTAGACATCTTCTTTTCACTGATCTTTTCATACTTCTGCTTCTTGGTCCCTGCTTTCAACCCTTGCCAAGGTAGGCTACCCACACACAACAAATCAAATTAGGTGAAAAGAACACCTCTCCTGGATTGGCCACAGAACTTCAGATACTTGACGGACAGAGAGTAGTGAGAAGATTTCAGAGGGTGACATGCTGACCTGCCCCTGAGGAAATACATCAGAACATAACCAAGGGATTCCAAATCATCTCGTCTGCTTTGTTCTGCAGCACAAGCAACAATTTGAGATCCACACTCCAGCACAACAGTCATCAAAGAGAAAACAAGAATTCACCCTTCACCATATCAGAGGCAAGCCCTAGGAATTCACAAGTGCTGGGGGGAAGAATTTCATGTACCAATGCCAAGATGGGTATTAATACTTGCATACCGGGCAGTACCAGTCAGATTCTTGTTTTCCCTGCACCCAAAATCAAGCTTTAGTCTATACTGCAAAGGACAAGGTCACCAGCACCAAGACACTCCCTACTCTGGACTATATGTTCTAGGGCATTACAAGAACAGGCAACTGATATTCAAAAGAATCATTGAAAATAGTCTGTAAACTGATCACATATGGCCCAAAGGACATGGCCTAAAGGGCTACCTGTATATTATATGCTGGTGTGTAGTGGGATCACGATACTTTTTGGCAAGACCAAAGTCAATAATGTAGACCTGCAGAAACAGGACGATTCTTCAAAGGAATGGAGCATAGCAGGCTGCAGCATTCAACCATCCCTCATTTGAGGGTTTTGATTTAGGCACCACATTGAAAACAACAGTAAACCTCTATCCACTAAAAAGTTCTTACTAACCCAATCATGATGGATCAAGGTAGTTCTCACACCTGGTTAGCTCGTCTTCCAAGACCCATGAGGAAGTTGTCCGGTTTGATATCTCTATGAAGAAAGCTCTTTGCATGCACATACTCCACTCTGTTGATCTGCAACACAGATCTAGGTCAATCTAAAGCAAAACATGAGCTCTCCTTTCCCACAACACAATAGTTTGTGTGGACTTTGGTATTCATGCTAGGTTCCAAGCAAAACTCACATGAAGGGATTGTCAAAGGACTGAAATGTAATGGAGAAGGTGTAAATCCAGTTCAGAAATCTAACAGTTGCCAACCCAGATTTTATAAATTGTAAAGTTCCAAATATGTCACTCCATATCCTGAGATAAGACTGATAGGCTTGGACACATGCATACAGAAAAATGCACATGTCCTAACCCTTCAGAGCCAGAGCAACCAGAAAATGGTCATTCCAGCCCAGTAGTGACCATAAGTTTGCCTTCCACTCCCAAAAACAACATGCCACCTGAAGGAATAGTGTAGTGGCACTATATCAGGAACCTAACCAAGGCATCCACATGGAGCTTTCAGTCAAATTTTTGACCTTATGGAGCCTTCCAATGAAGTGGATCAATGTTTGCACAGAACGACAACCCGCTGTTATCCAATTAGGGCAAACTTTTGTAGGAAGATGACTACTGCCCTTGTCACTACCTACAATGTCCTCAAAAAACAAGGAAAAACAAACAAACAAATTCCTACAGAAGATGTACTATGATGAACTGCATGAGTTGAGAAACAACCAGTATGCAACTTTATCATCACATTTCTGATCCTACTGTAAATCTTGCCAGTTCCAATTCATTGACAGTGTGCACCCTCAGCACAATTCAAAGGAGCTGAATAATTGTGAATCTTAAGATCATGAAAGCCATGGTTGAATAGATAGATACCCTAGGGATTGCCTACATAATGCAGGGCCCAAGAGCCAAATTGTCTTGAAATCTCACAGAGGACAATTGATGTATTCATACAATAGCATCTAGAAGCAGGTGAGAGAGGCAGTCTACATAAAGTTCTGGGTACACACCAGCTGGTCTGCAAGCATTAGAACAGTTTTCAAGGAGAACTTCCGGCTACAGAAGTTGAACAGATCTTCGAGACTTGGTCCCAATAAATCAAGCACCAGAACATTGTAGTCTCCCTCAATGCCAAACCATCTGATATTTGCAATCCCAGCTACACAAACAAAAATACAGTCATGTTCCAGGAATCCAGTGGTGCAGGAAAAAGAAAAGGGCACAAACCAGGTAAGCACAGATTCAATGATTACTTACTTCCTCCCTGAAGAATCCTATACAGCTTAGATTCATACAGCAACTGTGGATGCTTAGTCTTGATACTCTCCTGCACAACAGGGGCTCTGGATTACTCTCAAATAAACACATCATCAGGCCATGACAATGCCACTCACCTTACAAAGCAATACTTCCATGAGAATGTGATGAATTAACAACCAGCCATTCAAACAAACTTGGAGATTTGCATTTTGGGAGGTAGTTCAAATGAAAGGTGGGAGAAAACTTATAATGATGTTTTCCAATTACTTCAACACATAAGGAGCAAAGTTAACATACCAGCTTGATGCCAACTTCCTCGTTGGTTTGAACATTAGTCCCTACAGTACAGATTCAGTCCATCCATCAATGAAAAGAATAACAGAGGGGGAGTCGCCCAAAACTCTGAGCACAAGCACTTAGGGCACCCCACCTTTTCACATCCTAGAATAAGATGCAATTTAGAAAATGCACAATCTCTGATCGTCACTCCCATCATAATGTAGAAACACTAGTAGAAGCCACTAAACATTGGAAGAAAGACTTTAGAGGCAGCATCTTGGATACTGGAACTACTGCAGGAACATCAACGTAATCTCCAACACCTGTCACACACCGTTGCGAGAGAGATCCAAACGTACCAAGATAGATCTCGCCAAACGAGCCGCTTCCAATTTTCCGTCCGAGCCTGTACTTGTTGCCCACGCGCGGCTCCATTATATGATAGCTGCAGCGAATGATGTCGTAATTTCTCGCTGAGGCTTTCTAGAATTACAGGGCAGCACAAGGCCTCACATATTGTGATGACGGCCACACGGACAACCTGCCAAGAAGCAGATGTCGGTTTATTAGTGAGGCCATCGCCAACCTCATCATCATCCTCGACACCAGCAGCCGCACTCCCTTGCCCCTTCTTGAAGTAAGTGGGCTGATTCACTTTACCACTTGCACACACCATTGGAAGACGGTTTCATCACTGTGATATCACAATAGCTTATGACAAAAGGGCCTCTTCTTCACGGCCTTCCTTTCTTTATATCATTACAACAACACAACTACTCTTGGATCCAGAAACCAAACAAATACTAACCAGTATTATGACAACGACAGAAACGCTTGGCAAACGGATGCAAATCAAACGCAAGAAATGACAATAATGGAAGAACGGGGAGGGGAAAACAAAAAACAAAACAAAGGGAAAAGAACAACATCGTTACCTGTGAGGAGACGCACAAAAAGACGTCTTCTGCAAGGCGAGAAACAATGATCCCACTGCTGTGCCCGCACGCATGGCCTCTCTCTCCGTCTCATTTCTTCACCAAAACCGCTTTCAAAACGCTCACTCCAACGGCCTTGGGGCAGAGCATCAGCTGCAGGACAGTCATTGCGGAAGTGGCATGACAAGGCATGTGGCGGGGCAAGGAAGGAAGGAAGGAAGGAAGGAAAGAAAGAAAGAAGGAAAAAAAGGATGTGAGAAGACGGAGAGAGAGCTTCTTACCCTAACGTGCCAAGAAATGGCGATGGCGTCGTCTTTCCCAGCCTTCATAGTCTAACTGCAAACGCAATAGTCTCCGTTCACATTATGCCAATGTTTTCTAAGGTCAGAAGCAAGGACGTATTAAAAATTATGTGTTCCCTCCTCTGGCCCAATGAGCAAGTGACACGTTGGAAAATACAGTCCCAAAACTGGTTACGGACAAGTCTACTTTTTAACAGGAAGGGCCTGTGTTTCAGACCTTCCAAGATCTTGGGTACCCTCCACTTAGCTTTTTAGGACCTATTTAGGACTTATTAGGACCTAGGCTTGTTCGGATTTGGATTTCCTCCCTTTTGCTTTTTGGGCATTGTCTCGGCTGCGGATGTTGGTGCTCTCTTTGCGGTCCTCCCTTACCCTTTTGGATTGGGGATTGGTGCTTTTTTTCTTAATAAAATTAGTTTCAATCTCAAGTTGGAGAAGGGCTTATCTTGAGGTCTTTACACCCCCATTCACCTAAGAGCATCTCCAATGGTGCTCAGTGCGTGATCATGCACAGTTCAATTGGGATGAAGAAAAGTGAAAACATGCCGGTTTGGCTCAGGAAAATGGTTTTGGCTCAGCATAATTGCACAGATGCGATGCCTGGTAAAAGGCACATCAACCTTGTGCACCTGCAGAAAAGGGTGTAATAAATATGATCTGACTGGTGCTCACGTTTCTGATTGGCCCATCATAATGATTGGTCCAGGTGGTTCGTTATTAGTACTCCCCCAACCTATTTGCTCTCTCAGTTTTAGTTTTATGGGTGGGGTTGTAAAAAAAGTTAATAACTAAACTTGGATGTGAAAAATATTTTTGCAGGGTAACATACTCAACACCGTTGGAGGAGCTCTAATGTGAATGAATTAACTCATAGTTCATTAGCCGCTAATTGCAATGAGGTTATAATGAGGTCCTAATTGCAATCATCAGCTCTTGTGCAACACACACACACACATTTAATGCCCTTTGAGATTTTACATCATCTTTTGATGGCTAGCTCCCATTGTTGTGTTTGTAGTTATTCATTGATTCAATGGACAATCAATTACTTAAATGCTTACAATCAACAATGATTGTACTAACTAACACACATGATGTTATGAATGACATTTTTGCTTTCATTGCTCATGAAGTTGGTTTTGATATGGTTCCAGATGAATCCAGACTTGATGGATGTGTTTTCTTTTTCAACCTCCACAACCACTAAGATGTGAGTAAACATTTTAATTGTCCAAAAAAAAGAGTTCATAGCTTTGTGAACATCATCATTGTTAACCACATCCAAGTCGACTTCCTTCTTTGATTGATATTCCCACTCCAAATTGTTGCTTTGGAAGTGATGCAAACAAGAGAGTGGAATTGTTGATATTAATTCTTTTGTTTAGCAACAAAAATCTTTGTTTGGATAGATTGCTACCTTGCAACAATCGCATTTGGAAATGAAAGGCTTAAAATGCAGGCCATTCATCGTGTCATTTTTTTCCAAAAACACCACATATCAATCATTCTTCAAAAGATGCAACTTATTTTATTCTAAATCGAATTGTAGAATTTAGGGTTTTTTTTTCAACCTCAACTTATTAACCCACACCCATTAGCACTCATGATTTTTCATAAGTATGATAATTAAAAATAAAGTTATTAGGCTTTAATAGTTGCAATAGGAGATTCATTTTTTAATTAAAACATATTTTATATTCATAGAGGACTTTGATATTTTATGTGTTCCATTTTTTTCCCCTTTTTGTTGTGTCTCTTGCAACAAAGTTTTCCATGTTTCCATCACAAGCATCCTCAACTAACAAACCACTCATTTTGAATAACAAACAATTAAATTTACATCACAAGGTCAAAACTACATTCATGTTTTTTAAAAGTTTCAAGGTTAAATGAAGAATGTATCGTAATCTTCATTCATGGCTTTCATTTGGGTCAACATAACCCATGTTGAATAACCCATGTTGATGCCTCCTATTGCTCGAGAAAGAAAAAAAATTGTGTCCAATTCAACACCCCTAGTGTTTGTAACATGCATTTTCACTACCCTTATTATTGCTTATTGCTATTGTGTCATTCCTTGTCAATGTACGAATTTGGGAATGTTTGTTAGGTTGACATCTCACCTTGGGATGTTCTTTCAAGACCTTGGCCTAACAATAATCAAAATGATTTTTACTTTTATTTTATTTTTTGAAAAATTTAATTAAGTTTTCACTAATTTTTTTAAAAACCAAAGTTGAAGAGGAAAATATATTTTATTGATTTGAAAAAAGAAAGTAATTTGAAAGGGGGTAAAAGAATTACCCATTCAAAGGAAAGGGTGGTTGGAAAGGGCAAAATAAAATGTCCATCCAAATCATGTATCGAAATAATATTAAAACATTGTTAAATGCCACTTCCCATTAAATTTTAATAAATTTAATATTTAAAATGAGTTTATTGAGTTTTACTAATTTCATAAACATAACATTGATATAAATAATGTAGATTTGTCCAACTTTGATAAAATGGTCTAATGAATATTTCATTTTCAATGTTGATTAAAAGATGTCCACTCAAATATTACAAAAAAAATTAAGATGCAATTTAATGGTTTTATATCTTTACATTCTATTTAATTAATAAAATGATCAATGTAAATTTATTATACTATTAGTAATTTTCATTAAAATCATCATTAAATTGAAATGATCAATATTTTTATTTTTTTCCTTAACTTATTTTTTAAATTATGATTATAAAGAAATTTCATATTGATTTATGTGTAATTTTTGTTTTTAATGCAAACCAAAAGCTACCATCATGTTAAATTAAATGTTACCAATTGTTGAAATTACTAAAAATATGAAAAATAATCAATATCAAATCTATTAAAAATATATGGATGTAGAATGTGATTTAATGATTCAAAATACACCAAGACACGTGTAAATCATGTTGAAATTTAAGACATCTAAAATAATTTGCAATCGTGATGTGTAGGTCAAAAATTTTGCTTATAATTTAAAATTAATTTTTCAAAACATAAATTATGTTCTATTTAATAGACCATTAAGCTTTTAAATCTAGTTGTTGAATGAAAAAGTGAAACACAAATGCATTTGAATGTGATTTATGCATTCTTAAATAAAAACATGCACAAAATAATCTCAAGGTTTTCAAGACCTTGGTGTGATACATAATGACAATAGGTTAAGAAACATGTGATTTGTGGTTAACATGCAATTTATTTAATCAAAGTATTAAATCTCTGAATAATGTAGAATTTGAAATGAAAAAAAAAAAACTTGAGCATGTTTCAACTACATAGAAGATAGGATTTATTGTTATAACTTTTTTAATTAATTTTTTTTTGTCATCAACTTTTATGGTTTTTAAAGTCTTGTCAATCTCATTTTGCACCTAGTTTGTAAACATTGGTGCATTGCCCACAAATTAGATCAATTTTTCTTCTTCTTTTTTTTTCTATTGTTTTCTTTGCGCTTTTTTTTTCCTTTTTGTAAAGTTTCTATGACAACAAGTCATTCATCCTTACATGCAAATTTAATTCAATTAATGACACACATTAAAAAAAAATTGTAACCCAAAATGTAAAAAGTACAACATTATTTAATAGATTCATAATATTTTCAAGATTCCTGAAATAATTTTGATTAATGCTAGTATAAAGATGTACAACTTCAACATATGTTTGTAAAATAATTAACACCAAATGATTTTTAAAAATTTTATACAAACCATTTGATCTCATCAAGTTGTGATTATTTTATATTAACGTTTTCATCTTTTATCCTATTCTACAATGTCAATAATAATTCTAATGTTTCCATAAGTTTCAAAGATGTTTTGATTCATATAATAAAAAATCACTAATTTTTATAGTATAAATTTATTAAGATTTATCACCAAACAATGACATTTGTAATGAAGACAATGTTGGTCAATTACCGATATAATTAATGAATCTCCAAAATGACTACTAGTAAAAGGATCACCAACTTAATTAATCATGAATACATAAAAAGATCATTTTTATTCAATAGAAAATTCATACAAATGTTTTTTTATATATTTATAATAGGAAAATTTGGATTGTTAAACATGTCATTATCTCAATAATTGTTGGTAACATGTTGATTTTGTCACAAGAGACACACAAAATAATTTTTGTTTATTTATTCATATTATGTACACCATCTTGTAATAATGATCAAATGGTATTTTGCATGTATAATATTGCAAACATTCACAAGTCCTTGTTCAAATTTTGTTCAAGATTAATTTTATGAAACAACAAAATGTCAAATGTGGATTTTAACAATATTCACAAATATTTTTTTAAAACCATTACTTGATGTATTAATTTAAGTGTTTATTTCATTTTCATTTTGTTTTATTTTGGCTAAGTAGTTTGACAAACATGTAGGTTTTAAATGTTTCGATTTTCTCCCTCTCTTTTGAAAGATGAATACCCATGTCATTTTAAGCATGCTTGTAGAATTATAAATGGATTGATGTCATATGGATTGTGCTATATGATAATGATGTGATGCATAAACTTAATTCGATTATCAAATCACATATGAAACTAATTTTATAATAATATGTATATAGAGGAAGAACATTGAGGAAAATAATACATCTTTTTTCTTTTGGTCCACTAATTTTTTCAATTGTTTCTTTTCACATAAAGCACAAATAATGAAGTGAACATAATTTGTTGTATAACACATTAAGTAAGTGCAAACCACAATAAAGGAAAAAATAAATGTGCATACCCAAAGATAGAAAGCTCGTGACAGAAAATGCTTCACAAAAATCACAATCTATGTGATAAAAAGACACTTTAATTTTATGGTCAACCTTCATTATTTTTTTGTGTTTCAAACACAAAATTTCATTGGATCATTACCAAACTCATAATGTGCTTTGACATTTGCTCCCTTGTTGGCAATCCTTTGAACAATGTAAAAATATTCACATGAAGTTTAATTAGACAACACATGTTCATATGTTAATAACATGATAAAAAATGCAATTGTAAGCCTAGTTTTTCTCATGCAATTGTAAGCCTTTTTTTTCTCATGGTGGTTGTGTTAGACAAAAATAGTACAATGTTAATTGTGGAGCTATGTTCAAAATGCGTCATGCATTGTAAAGATTACACTTTGGATGATGACCAACACAAGACTATCCACCTTCCAAATTGCATGTTCAACATTTAGTTGTTGATACTTTCTTATTGTTTATAATGATGTGCATGAATGTCTTCAAATACAATTTTGTTCTTTCATGACTTTCTTGTAAATTTATGACAATTGTTGCATGGATGATTATTATGACCCAAAAAAGGGATGAAAAGCTATTTCCTTGCTTTTAATATGATTACATGCATGATGCATGTAATTTGTGAAGGAAAAATCTTCATTTAAAGCCAAAGGAAGTTACTTCCATTTTTTCCCAAAATGATAGCAAAAATAGTGAGGTGCAACTTTTTCATAAAAAAACAATTATAGTTTAATATAAATATAAATCAAGTACTTAGAATTGAACTTTGAGAATATACATTAAATATATTAATTTCAGTTTTAATAAAATATAATTTCAATATTCTATTATTTCATAGCATACCAAAAAAATACCCCTTTCATCTCATATGATCCATAACACATTAAAAAATGACTTCCATACGATTGAAAGATTGAACAATGATGGTCAATTGAAGATCAAATCTTTGCTTTGGGGATCCTTGGTTTGATATAAGCTTTGTCGTTCATTCTTGACTCAATAAAAAGGAATGAAACATAAATTAAACTCTACCTACAAGATATGTGAGATTAATGAGGAGAAAAATTAAATAAAGCTTATTGTTATTAGTAATAATAAATTATTTAAAACTAGGTACATAAGATGTTTGCAAATCATTGGTGCTTTCTTTGATGTACCAATCAACATTGCAAACTACTTGAAGTGAATGTCCATCACCAAATTCATTTATCGACTTTACACACAAGTTTGAACACACACATATATACCCAGAAAAAACCCAATATACAAAAATAATTTTTTTTAAAAAAAAATCTCTCTCACTTTTGGCAACTGAAAACCTCCAAAATCCTTTTTTTTTTACTTTTTTTCTCATGACACCCGGTGGGTATCCTGCGGGTGTCATATGGATACACCTATTGATACTTGGTGTAAAAACCTAGTTAGTGTATTTGGAGGAATGCTTACCGAGCATTTGAGATGCCTAAAAGTGACAGCCCACGAAAGAGACCCAAAAAAGGCAGATGAAGACCTCGAAACGAGGTCCCAAAACGAGGGACCAAAACAGAGCCCTTCTTCTCTCTCCTGATGCTCGGCTGCGAGGAGGAACGCTGCTGCTGCTGCTGCTGCTGCTGTTGGATCATCGTCGGGCTTTGTTGTTGTTGTTGTTGCTGCGTCTCGTCTTCACGCGCCTTCTCTCAAGATCTGTCTGCCTCTGTCTGTCTGCTGCTGCTGACTCGGTCTTGAAAACTCTGTACACAGGTCGTGCTACAAGGTGAGCTTTTTTTTTTCGTAGAAATTCGTTTGCTGTTGCAGGAAATTGGTTGCATTTGAAGCAGAAAGAATATCTTTCAGCTTCCACTTTGTCTTCTTGTCTTTGTGGTTTGTATCCCAATAATCATGGAGCTGTAGTAGCTAGGTTCTGCTTGGCACAAGCTTTAGTAGGTATGTGCAGCAGCATCAGATGTCAGATCCGTGTCTCTCTCAGGCTTTTTGCAAGGTTCAACTGAACAAACGGCTGTCCTCTTCCTTCTATTTGCGGTACACAATGCCGCCGCCCCACCCCCCCCCCCGCTTTCAGGGTTTCATCTTCAGCAGTCTTGTACTTCGGGTACTTTGCAGGATTTTACTTACTTCACGCTTCTGGTTTTCAATCTTTTGTTTGCCAGAGCGGCTGGTTGTTTTGCAAAGAGTATCTTTCTTCTTCTCTGGAACATCTTGTAGGCTTCCTTTCTTGACTCTTGCAGTGGCTGTTCTTCCAACTCAGTTCTTGCTTTTCTTGCAGGAACAGAAGAAGGAATCTAGATGAGATCTTTTCGTGGAGATTCGTTCAACCTGCCTTGAAGCAAAATTTCAGCTGAAAGAAATTCAAGTAGCAGTAATAGTCAGGATTCTTCTCTCTGCCATGCTCTGCCCAGTATCACACCATTATAGTATGCCCTACTGGATCTTTTGTCACCACCACCCTGGGCATGAATGTGTGTTTGCTGAGATAGCATCAACTGTATGGAGCTTTATCAGCATCCTCTATCTTTGAACTGTCAGAAGGTGCGGATTGCACTTGAAGAGAAAAACCTGGACTATGAAATTTACACAATCAACCCCTTGAAGGCCAAAAATCTGGATCCAGACTTTTTCCGAGCAAACTCCAGTGGGAATCTTCCTGTTTTGAAGAACAGCAATGTTGTGATCTGTGAGAGCCTCCCAATTCTCCAGTAAGTAGTAGTCTCTTCTCTTCCTCTTTTTTGTCATAGAATGCTATTTTTGTGTGTTTATTCAGCAACCAAATGTTTGGACTCCCTTGTGCATAAGTTGTAGTGGGGATCAATCACATTGCCTCATCCATATGTTTTTATCATGATTTTAAGGAATCAACTCTACTTTGTGCATGTGACAGATACATAAATGGCATCAATGGGCCTCTAGGGGATGACAAAGTGCATCATGAAAAAGTACAAGAATGGGTAAAGAAAGTGGACGAGTGGGATGCCAGGGTCTTCACATTGAGCCATGTCTCAGAAAGGACGCTTCGTTTCTTTAGCAGGTTTAAGAGGCGAGTTGTAATAGCCAGGATGGCTAAGAATCCAGATCTTGCCAATAAATACCATAACAAGCTCAACAGTATGCATGCAATGGAGGAAAAGTTGAAGTCCAGTGAGGAACTTTCAGCCAATGAGAAGCAGTTGATTGTTCTTCTCAATGAAGCAGAAGACCAGCTTGGAACAACAGAATTTCTGGCAGGCTCTGATTTCTCTATTGCAGATGCTTCTTTTGTGCCCATTCTTGCCCGCATTCAGTTGCTGAAATTGGTTCCAGAGCTATTAAAACCAAGACCAAGGCTTTTAGAATATTTTGGTAGGATGAAGGTGCGGCTGAGCTACAAGGAAGTCATACAGGGATACTCATCACAGTTGAAGCAGATGAGGGTTGTTGTGCCATCCATGTGCAATGTTGCCCTAAGAAAGTTGTTCAGCAGATATTGATAATTTTTTTTGTGAACTTAGGTTCACTCCCCACTAACATGACTGGGAGTTCTAATGAGACCACCTGTTTCTTGCTTTGCTTTACAGTGTAGAGTTTGAAAGAGGTTTTCACAAAGCTTGACATGTAGTTTATTGGGGAACTGTAAGAGAGAGATGTAATAAAAATTTGTGGTAGAACCAAACCAAGTCATATCTCACAAGAAGTCTGGTCATACACAAGAAAAGGGAATACAAGTGTTGGATTTGTGGAGGGGTGAAGACTACACAGATGGACTCCGAGCAGTAGAAGGATGTAAGGCCAGTTCTATTTTTTGAAGAGTTTTCATGGTTCACTTTGGAATGTTATAATAGTGCTGCCATGAATACTGGCCAAAGAAAAAGCAGAGTAATAAAGAGTCTTGTAAAGCCCAGGAGGTGGTCTCTCCTGCAGGATGTGGTGCTCTCACCAAACCACCAATAAAGCTATGCAGCAGATGGCACATAGATTGTCCAGTTTGATTTTGTCAGAAAGCTTTCAGCAATACAATGTCATTAATGAGTCCTCTGAAATTCTCAGATCCTCTAGAATAAGCAGATGATATATATACACAAATGGGCTTTTCATGGAATTGCAGTACCAGGCTTCAATTTCTAAAACCAAGTTGAAGGCCATGTAGTTTGGAGCATATGACTACCACCTAGAATGGTAACCCTAAACCGAGAATGGTGGCTCCAGAGTCCATACCCATGCCTGAGAGAGGCTCACAAGCTGTGAACATCAACACAGCACCCGACAAAACAGGAGGATATACCATGGGATGTACACTTAACCCAGGCTACATTGAAAACAGTTGCATCCCTTCTTCCTCATGGGCCAGTTTGTTAGAGTGATCTCTGCCCACAACCCCTATTTGCAGGGCTTCTCTACCAGTGTTTGCCACATCCAACCTAGAGAGCTAATTTATATGCAGTAGTAAAAGTTGCCTGCAAGTTCGAATCTTGATAGATCTACAAGCTCTAAACACCCAAGTGAGTAGTTTGGGGAGCTGAACTCTGTGACTGCATGCAATTAGGTGACCTCACTTAAAGCACCACAGGAGAGAGGAAGACCTTGAATGATGGTGTTCCTAATAAGCCTACCTGGTACTAGGAAGGTTGCAATAACCAGGCCTTGATTCTGAAGTGGTCCGAAATATCCAAAAGTGACCCCACAACTCCATCTCTCGAAATTTAAGCAGCATAGCAAGGAATATACCACTCCCAAATCCAAGTGCTGCACTGGAATTTGTCAATGATATGACAGTGACAGTCAGCATCACAAATGAGTCAGCTCGAGAGTTCTGGTCTCTGCAAGCCATTGCAAGTTCAAGGCCAGAAAATAGCAAAAGCACACCAAGAAGCCCAATTGGGTATTGTGCCAACAGTTGCACCAGTGAGCTGCCAAGAAGAAGCCCTAGAATGATCTTTGCAGTGCCAAGAAGAACTACTGAGAGTCCATGTCTGGCCCCAAACCTGTACTGACCAGCCAAGCCTCCAGCACCATGACAAACAGGCATCGCACCCCACCAACATCCTACTAGATTCATTAACCCAACACTCACCTGCATGTCCAAATTGACACACATTTTGAACACTCACTCAAGAAACCATATCATCAAATGAGACATCATTGGTTTTTTTTCTGTGTGTTTTTACATACAGCAATTGTGAAGAACTCACCAAGTGTTAAACCTCAAGCGACAAATAGAGGAACTCACATACGTTACAAAGCCTACTCTCTGATGGTACACATTCAGTAACATTCACATATCCCTAATCTTCCATTCAATGTTTTGTTCAGAACCCAGCAAAGTCTTATGCAAAATATCCAACAGAAATTGAAAGAGATTCGCACCAATGGTCCATGAGGTAAGAGTTGGATTTACTTACAGAGACTTTGAAAGGTGACACATCTTTGCTAGGGAACAAGTCATTTGAGAGCTTGCAAACAGCAATGACAGAGTTGAGGATGGAAAGTGGAATCTGTGGGATGGCAGCCCGCACAAACCCAATCTTCCAATCTTCTCGAGAGATTCTTACAAAATGGGGGATGGCTGGTCCAATACGAAAATTTTCAAAGATGGTTGGATCTCGCACCACTGCAAGAATCACTCCAAGAAGAAAGAGAATGAGTGCTGTGGGGATTGAAAGTGACGTATTCTCTTGCTCTCTGGTTTCTGTTTCCCCTTCAAAATCCTCCTCACTGCTCCTTTCAATTCCACATTCCTCCTTTGCACCTGATCCTGTTACAAGGATTATGAAGCAGAAGGCACTGAGGGCAAGCAGCAGCCCATCTGAACCTAACCAATCTCGGTCTCCATCTGCCTTCCCTTTTGCCAAGTCTTGATTCTTCAGAATGTATTTCACAGCTGTGGAGCCGAATGCAATCCCTTGTGACAATTGTATGCCCCTCACCACTGGAAGTGGCACAAAGGAGTTCACCACACCCATGAGTCCAGTAGCCCCTAGAAATACAAGAACCAGGGCTGTTGCAATCCCTGCTGCCATGATCTGAGGCACTGTGAGCGGATCACCCTCCGCAATTGCAACAGCTGCAATGGACTTCATTGGCTGCACAGGCATTGGAACGCCAAAAAGAAGGCCTGTCCTGACATTACCAACCTGTCAATATCTCCAAATATCTCAAGTATTCTTCTTGATGGGTTGTTTTTTGCACAGATTGAACATCAACTTATGCATGAACTGATCCTGAATTGAGTATTCTTGATGGGATTTTTTTCAACAGATTGAACATTAAGTTATGCTGCATGAACCTCAAATCCTAGCTTCCTACTTTTATAACAACCTTCTTAAATTTCACCAGTGTAATTCAATGCACCTCCCAATACAGAACGTCTTGAACTTAATGTCTCAAATTTCAGGAATCTTACAAAACAGAAGGTACCTGTTTTTCAGGTACCTTCCATTTCGGAAGACTCCTGAAATTTAAAAAGTTCATCACGTTGGGGATTTGAAAGGAACCCCTTTTTGGGTCTTCCTGGATTTTCTTTTGGGCCCAGTTTCAGGCTATCGCCCTTGGCCAGGCCCTTTCAATCCAGGAAGACCCTCAATGCTTTTCTTTTCCCCTATACATGATCCAGAGGACGCTGCAACAATAAGTATACGCACTGTTTCCAAACTCATCATCATCATCACCAAACCCCACACACACAGAGCTATCAAACTTGTCAAACCTTGAAACAAAAAAAGAGTAGAAAAAAAAATCCCTCTCAACTTTCAATTCTGGGAGTTGAAGAAGAAGACAGTGTCCGGCGGTAAATCTAGAGGTTCAAGGATTACCTACTAAATACCTGTGATCACATTGTAGGCACCCGTGAAGAGAAGAGTTGTACCCAGATCCAGTTTGTTGATAAGAGCCAGAGCTAAAACGATGGGCACGAAAGTACCCAAGTCCCCTAACGAGCCGCTCAGCTCATTCCACCCATTGTTCTTATGCCCCACGTTGCATTTCACTCTACTCCACAAATGCTCCACCGCCACTCCAAGGTGCCTCCTGATCACAATGGGTTCGTCACCAATCTCTGATCCCATCTCCGCCATCGCCAAATTCTCTCGCTCTCTCTCTCTCTCTCTCTCTCTCTCTCTGTGTCTGTGTGACGACGATGATGATGATGGGTCTAAAGCTCTCTCGCATACATGAGAGAGAAAAAGAATCTGCTAGCGACAACTACTACTTCTCATAACTGCTGCAGCTCTGTTCTACTCTGCTTTTTTGTTTGCAATTTTTTGTTAAACAAAAAACAAAGAATCCTCTTCCAAACTGCGTGGAACTCCACCAAACCAACACCACTGGACAGATGCGGGGTCCTTGAGAGCCTGCCCAGAGATTCTGCGAAAAAGGTTTCCGGATCCGGATGCAACCGATTCCGTGAGCATTGGAGTGATGATGACGATGATAATATGATGTCACTTGCGCGAGAAAAGCTCCATTTTCAGAATCACTGTGGGCGTTGTCCCAGTTAGAGAGACAGCCAGGCAGCCAGCCTTGGTTTAGAGCATGCCCAACGGCAGCAGTACAATGCCCCTGTAGAGTACCTTTTCGATGAAAATTTGCAGAAAAACACTCCGAAACTGCTTTGGGCTTAGAAAAGTGCACACGTTACAGGGGCCCTCCTACAGAGCCAATAGGAAGAAATGATCGTTTCCAAGCAATAAATGATTGTTTCTCATTGGCCAACAACAAGCGCAGCAGGTGAGAGCTAAATAGTCTCTCACTTCACACAGTCCATCTTTCCAGGTTCATGGGTGGGGATGGGTCAGAAACCAAACAGTGCACACTGCATGTGCAAAATACTTGTAGAGGGATACCTTTGCCCATGCTCAAACACCATCCCCACCCACACCCCCCTTCATTTGGGACTCTACCGCACTACCTTGATAGATTTGACACTAATTATATTATTTTCAGAAATGTCAAACCTTTTCAAATTACAAAATGAATGTGAAGGAAAATAAATATTGAATATTCAAGAATATTCTATCTTTTGAAATAAAAATTTCAAATTGTATTTATTATTGAACCAACTTGTAGTATTTGAACAACCCACCCATTCCTAGTATTTGAACCTTCAACAACATTTCTGAATAATATATTTGTGGCGTCCAAGATGGTTTACTAACTGGTTTACTAACCATATTTGTGGCTTTGTCAAAGGTGGGAGACTACATAAATAAAATCACTTGGACCATCATTTCTATGGGGTCAATCATAAGCCATTCATATACTTTACAGTGCCTTTCGTAGGCACAATATGTTCGGCAGTTACGTTACCCCAAAGCCTACCTATTATTCCAAATCATATCAATTACCCTTACTTTTTTGCATTCGCACCCATAAAACTGAAATGGAGTAAATAGGTGGGGGACTACTAATAGCAAACCACCTGGACCAATCATTATGATTGGCCAATTCATAAACACTTTTATTACACACTTTTGTTCAGCTGTACAAGGTTGCTGCGCCTCTTATGAGCCACCGCAATCTGTGCAATTATGCTGAGCCAAAAGTATTTTCCTGAGCCAAACCCAGCATGTTTTGACTTTTCTTCATCCAATTTTACTCTGCAGATCACACACTGACCACCACTTAGAGCATGTCTAGCAGCGCCCCACGTTGGGGCTAGTATCTCTATAGGGCCAATATAGAGATAAGTGAGCCTGTTCTCTGTTTGGCTCTCATCCAGTTTTCAGTTTTCTTGAGATCCAAGAGAACATTGGATGTCTGTGGATTTAGGGTTTCTTGACATAGGTAGTGGAGAAAACCCTAAACCCATAGGTAGTGGAGTAAATTTGGTCCTAAATTGCTTTCTTCATCTGACCCCAAAGACCTTGTACAAAGGTGGGCATACCCTTCTAAAGAGCAGATACACCCACAAGCCTTCTTTGGGCCTCCACCTTCGTTTACCACATTCTACTTAGAGTGTTAATTGTTCCCCCCCCCCCCCCCCCCCCCCCCCCCCCCCCCCCCAAAAATACAACCATAAACGAGACAACACCACCCCACCCACACCACCAACAAAGACACTTTTTTTT
>Ga0116231_10001924_pt1 | contig 43244 bp, 38 predicted proteins | sample S1TSphgellanicum_2_FD_89695 | JGI IMG/M metagenome (GOLD analysis project Ga0116231, IMG submission 89695) | Host-associated microbial communities from peat moss isolated from Minnesota, USA - S1T2_Fd - Sphagnum magellanicum MG | ecosystem: Host-associated > Plants > Peat moss > Unclassified... | reverse complement strand
GAAGATGCTTTCCAAGCTCCAGCTCTTCTGGACATAGCAAAAGGACAGTTATCTTGCTTTTGTTGACTCGATTGTGAAGATGAATGACAGAGTACGCCATCTCCACCAGAATAGTCTTAAACAGAGGCCTATCACTAGCTATTTCCACCATAACTGATCGAGAAATAAACGAATTATAAAATTATAAAATTTTCGGGAAAGAAGAAAAGTGATAAGTTATAAGAATATAAAATTTTTCCCTGGTCCCATTGATGGACTGGGCCGGAGTGATAAAATTTGAGAGGTTATAAAATTTAGGGGGATCAGTTTATAGAGGTTCTACTGCACCCAAAACCAGGGTCTTGGGATGCAATGGAGAGTCTTCATCCCAACTTGTTCATGGGTCAAGAACAAATGAGGTAAACATATTAGAAATTAAGTATTAGTATAACATTTTTGGTCTAGTGGGATGATTCCTACAAAGTGTCCTTCAAATTATGTTATGTCCTGGACAATTGTAGAAATCATGAATTTTAAAATGTAATTTTAGTTATTAGAGATGTAAGCAATATGCATAAAGAACATGACCAAAAGTATTCTTGAGTTCTTGAATTATAAATCAAGTATATAAACATCCTAGAAATGAACTTTCAGTAAAACATTCATGGTCTAATGTGATGACTCTTGCAAGGTGTCTTGAACAAATTTTGTTATGTCTTGGATAAATGTAGAAATGTAGAAAATGTAATCTTGAGTTATTGGAAATGCAAGCAATATGCATAAAAAACAAGACCAAAAGTATTCCTAAGTACCTAGTACTATAAATTATAATCTTGTATCAAAATTAGGGTCTTGGGAAGTGTTGAAGAGTCCTCATCCAAAAATCTAAGGTCTTCTCAATTTATGAAGGTTCATTGGTCAAGAGCAAATGAAATAAAACATGGTAAATGAACTAATAACCTTTAGTAACATTATTGGTCTACTTTGATAACTCCTACAAGGATTAACATATTAACTTTGACATGATCAATTTTGGACTTATTACTAAGGACCTTCACAAAATTGGGAGCTACTTATCCTTCAACACTTATAATATGTTATCAAAGTTGCCAAAAAAAAGGTTTTTGAAACTTCAAAACTACCATTCAAATAGGGACTCTTCGTAAAGTTTAGCCATTTACCTTCAACATTTCGTTTAATGTCAGAAGTGTAAAAACAAGACAATGAATAAACAAGTTCAAGTTATAGAAAATCAAAGAATAAAAACCTCAAACATACAAAAAGGATGTAAAACAAAATAGGGGTTGAAGCCAAAAGTACCTAGCCTTCCTGCAGGAAATGAGCAACATGTTTTTCCCAAGTATTTGGACTAGTTAGATGCCGAACCAGATCCTTCACATTCAAGCTCACCTTAGTTTCTTTTATCCACCACCTTATCACACTTTGCTTAACATTATCACTCAATGTGTCACACCATTGCTTTCTATTAGTCTTCACCCATTTCATGCATTCCACCTCATTTTACAATAGCTACATGTGTTCCTTAGTTTGTTGAATGGATCTATAGTTCAACCTTACACAATTTCTAGTTGTAAGAATGTTGGAATTGCTTTGTGCAGAGACAACTGCCATTGCAACAACATGGTGGGCATAATAGTGGCTTTCCATTTCCCATACTTTAGATTCTTCCATGTTGCTCCAATATCCTCACAAATGACCTCGCATTGTCATAACTTCTTTTCCTTCACCACAAAATTGAGCATTACGGGTTGCAGCAAAGGTTATTTGAAACATTTCCTTAAAACCTTCTTTTGGTACTCAACCCCTTCATGTGATGTGATTTCATGAAGGGTTAGTGCAACTTGTCAACCATAAGCAGCAATCCCCCGATCTGTAATGGACGCCCCCCAAAAAAAATCAAACATTTTTACTCTTAGCCTCTCTAGTTTTTTGCACTTCTTTATTCTTTCATCTTTTTACATTCGATTATAACCTCTTTGAAACCTTTTATTGCTTGTTGATGTTTGGTTGATTCTCCTATAACCTTTCTTGAATGCACATTTGCCATGCGAGGTGAGGTGAATAGTTAATAGGAGGTACTTGAAGGTGTTGAAAGAAGTTGTAAGCCAACTTACTCCTAACAACTTCGACACCTACACAACACATGCACAACATTGGAACTTGTTATTGAATTAATTCCAACATTGAAAGAAATGGACAAACATACATTAATAGAAATTGGCCAAAATGTGACCATTATATTTGCAATTACATGTAACTATTAGTTATTTGCAACTACATTTGGACATTTTTGCAACTATTTTTTGTCTTGGTCATATTTGCAACTATAGTCCAACTAGTTTGCGACTATTTTGGTGTTCATCCTTCCATGTGAATAACATTTAGTTTAATTTTCATCCAAGAAGAACAATTTATGTCATGTTAGTTGCAAATGTGACCAATTTAGTTGTAACCTTATGAGTATACAAAGGTGTATTTTGTGAATTTTAAGGAATACAGTTGGGTGTATTAGGATTTATAAATGTATATTTTGACTTTATATGAAGAACCATATTAGATGTGTATTCAAATATTATTGTTAGCATAAATGGCCTTGATATTATGGTTACACTAAATAGTGTATATTTTGAATATATTAAAATTTTATGTAAGATATTTGTTAAATATATTATGCCCATATTAAAAATTTATCCAAACCAGCTTATTATATTTCTTAAAATTATTACAAATGACATTTATTATTATTATTATTATTATATATTTATATTAATTATATGTAATAAAAAATTAAATTTCAATATTTTTTTTACTACATTTTTAAAATAGTAATATCTCATTACATAATGATGATAATGATGATGATGATGATGATGATATTAAAATGATAGGAAAAATAATTATATAATTACTGAAGTAATTATTAAAAACTTAATATATTAATATATTATTATTAAATCCTTTTCAAATGACTAATGTACTTATTAAGAATTAATTTTTATTTATTAAAAAAAGAAAAATTAATTAGAATAAATCACAATAGTTTTACCAAGTGACATAATATTATATAATAATAATAATAATAAATAGCTAACCTATGTTAGCTACAAATTACATTATTATTATTATTATAAGTAATCAATTATGAAATATTGTAAGATTAATATAATAATTACTAGGAAATATTAATATATAGTTTTAAGTTTTTATATTTCAGTTTTATAATTGATATTTATTAATTATTAAAAGTTCAAGGATTATAATAAATTAATGATATATAATTTTCATTTTCAGTTTTATTGTTTTATTGTTTATAATAATTGCTACATTAGTTAGAATGGAAATTTAATAAATTATTATACAAATGCAAAAATTATTTTTGAAGGAAAAATATAATTATTAAAAATATAAAATATTTATTGTAATAGTTCATAAATAGTTTTAATGAGTGAAGTCATAATAAGACTAATAAAAAAAAAAAAAAACCTTGGCTACCAACTAGCTACAATAATAATTGAATTAATGTTATTGCTACTATTAAATATTTTCATTTATATTTATTATTAACTATATAAATGAAAATAATAATGGGAATAATTATAATAAAATAGTTAGCGTGGGACATGTTTTAATTATATATATATATATATATATAAAACTAATATTCAACATTTATAATTAATAGTTAATAATTATTAAATACTGAATATTTCAATATTACCCAATTATTAGTTAATTAAATTGGTTGATAGATTTATATATATATGATTAAATATATTACTGTTTATCTAGCCAATAAATTAATTTATATTCAATAATAATTAATAATATAATTATTTCAGTAATCATAAAATATTGATGATTATTACTATAAATAATTAGTTGGTTGGATAGTTTATAAAATGGATTAGTTAGTTTTTAGTTTAGTTGTTAATTAATTAATTAGCAAGTTTATTTTTAAAAAAATTATATTGTATTCATTAATAATTAGTAATTTTATTAATTAATTAGTTAGTTGTTATCACTTACGTATTTAATTATATACTTTTCAAAATGAAAATGAAAGCCAAAACATATGGGATAAAATTTTAGTTACAAATCGTTTGTGACTAAACAATTTTGGTCGCAAAACGGTTTACAACTAAAAAATTTATCCCGTATGTTTTGGCTTTCATTTTCATTTTGAAAAATATATAGACAAGGTGTTTTGTCTCACATTTTCATATTAAAAAAGATGGGCATATGGGATGAGTTAATAAAAATGACTTAACCCAAAATAAAATATAAATATTCATGTACTTACACCTAACTACTTACTTCCCTAACTTACCTACCTACTTTTTAACCTACTTACCTACCTAAGTAGGTATTTGGCCTAGGTAGGTAAATAGGTTCTATGTAGATAGATGTTTAGTTTAGATGGGTAGGTAGGTATATAGGTAGGTAGGTACCTAATTCAACCTATATACCTAAATATTAATTTAAATTTAATTTGGAAACATTCAATTAATATGTCATGTGGCAAATTTCTATTACACCACATGTCACAATCTAAACTATCCAAACATAAAAATTAAATGTCTTAGATTATTTCAAAATAATAAAAAAATATTTTTAATTATTAAGAATTGGGACACATGGCAACACATAACTTATTCCCATTGTTCATAAAAAAAGTTGCATATTACTTGCAAGCGTTAATACGTATATGACTAGTCAAAGGATGAAGGCGCATTTCATGGCTTTTTTTTCATCCAAAATTTGTGTTGTTTGTGACTAGTGTTAATGCAACTTGTCCAACATGACTATTGAGATTTTAGTTTCAAATGTCACTTGCAATTAAAAATTAGTTGCATGGACCAGTTACAAAATGGCCATTTTTTACTAGTGATACATGTTGTAAAAATCTCAGTTTTTGCCAAAAAAAACTAAAAAAACTTAAAAGCTCATTTTGTTTGTCCTTAATGTACATAGTTTCAATCTTCAAAGAGACCATGAACTAAAGTTTCCAAGCTATCTTCTAGCAAGAGCGATGGTTGCAGCAAAAACATTGATAGTGCAACAAACAACAAGAAAAGTCACATGGGCGCCAAACCCTAGAGTTGTGAGAAAGATGATAGAAATTAACAAATGGGATCATAGTTTGGTAAGTCAATTGGATGAATTTTAAAATTGACAATGAAGATTGAGTTGATTGGATGGTTAAAAGATTTTGATACTTTCAAAATCCCCCCCCAAAGATATTACAACTTAAGAATGGCCAAGATGTAGGACTAGTTTTGATGCATTAGACAAAACTCTTCCTATTCACTACCTATTCCACCACCATGTAAAAGGACCCTAAATTGTCTTGTTTCCTTACAAGCCTCTACTATCCTTAGGTGCAAGCCTCTTGGAACAAAAAAACACTTAAAATGATGAAAAAAAAGGTCCTTTCCTATGTAGCTTTATTATCCATTTTTTAAAGATATTCTTTTGTTCCTTATGGAAAGGCTATTTATCCAAAATGATTTATTTTTATGCCAATAGATGCAACATTCACTAATTTATTATAGACATAAAGATGAAATAATTTGCAAAAAAATATACGTTCCTTTTTATTCCTTTTGCATTGTCCTATACAATGGGGCATCGTTCCTAGAAATCATTTAAGGACAACTAAAGACACCTTAAAGTCATCCAAATCATAATTAATCACAACCATTTTAATCAAGAAGAATGTGAGTATTTAAAGAACAATAAATAAATAATAAGTAAATAATTTGGTAAATGTAGTGGTCATTCAAAGTAATGTCATGTAAGTGATTTTGGGGTGAGACATTCCTTTTATGTACCCCAACCATGATTGGACTCACCTAATCTAATCAAATCAATTAATTAATATATAAAAACATGATTACATATTACCCACATAATAAACTAACTAACCTACCTACTACCTATCCTATTTACTACCTACTACATAGTCTATTAATTAATTAATGACTTAGCCTACTAACTACCTACTTAGCCTAACTAGGTTTAACCTTCATAACTTAACCTACTAGCTATGCCTAGTAAATTAGCCTACTACTACCTATAGATAACTTAAACCAATTAACTAAGTATGTAATCTAAGCTAGGCTAGGCTACCAATGTTATACATAGGCCTACCTAGTTTAATTTAACCTATTAAACTTATGTAGCTTAGTTTACCAACTAAGTTATAGTAGCCATTTCTAGCAACCTATTAACCAATAAATTAATTTTTACACTTTAAATTACAATAGCAAAAATGCCACATGTCATTTAGTAATTTATGTATAGTTGCAAAAGCAACTTTGTTGTCAACCATCAATGGATGCCACCCATAATGGATGACATATTTTCATTTTTCATCAATATTTTCATCTAAACTTATGGTGGTCACACATTATAGTTGCATGTACAATTGAAATTTAGATTTGTTAAAGTTTAGTCATATATACGACTATGAACACTTGCAATTAAGGTGCCAAATAGGATTGTTACAAATGTAGTTGCAAATTGGGTTGCTTTAGACACTAGTTGCACATTAGTCACAATATGGTTAGAATGGACAAGATTTCTTTTAGCGTTCTAATTATAATATTTATGGTTACATTGATGAATTGTAAGCATATGCTTAGTATTAGTGGGGATAAAAAAATGTAATCATTGTAAATAATAGTAGTTTTGTGCATTTATATTGTGTGGGCATCCTTTTCCACCAATACATTTATTTAAAAATATTTAGTGAAGAAATATTTTATAAATTTTTTTGGAGCTTTTTTCCATGATTGGCTTGAGTAGTTTATTTAACATTTGGCACCACTTGCCCTTTTTCTAACTTTGTTCTACTTATTTTTTATTCTTTGTTTGGGACATGTGCAGATTTGATTTGGTGACTTGTTGTAAAAACTTGTATTGTGCAAGTGCCTTATTGGAGGAGTTCAAGTATAATGTATCTTTGGAGGAGGCTCAAACACTCAAGGACTTCATGTTTAAGTTGATGAAATGTTGCATTGTTAGGTACACAACTATTCACCATGATTTTTGTTTCAAGTTACAAATATTTTAAAAATAATTGTGTGACCTTCCTTACATTGACTACACCACTAATGTGATAAATGTTGATTTGAAATGTGGCATCATTAAAGTAAAAACTTGTCATATGCTTGTTTCTTCAAAAAAAATTTAAAAGGTTGAAAGTGAAAAGAACATGGTGTTGTCCATGTGGTGATGATTTAGATGATGCATTGGAGCATGTGTGGATGATTCTTGGGAATTGCATAGAAAGTGTGAAAACATTCCTTGATAGGCGCTACACAAAAAAATTGAACATGCCTTGTGTGGAACTTGGAGATGTGAAACCAAGTTTAAAACACAAATTTGTAAGTGTTGAAAACAATACACTACATTAAACAAGCTCATCAAGGAATTCACAACAATTGACACCAAGGTGTTGTTTGAAGCAATGAATGGTTATTCACATGCGAAAGGTCAAGATTCCAAAAGGTGTTGGTGATAATTATAAAAAAAATTTACAAATTAAATGGGCCACAAAATTGGTGACAATTCATGCCAAAGCATATATTAATTTGAATCTCATGACTTTTAGCAACCAAAGGTCCTTTGCAATGTTATTCACATAAAGGATCTTCATAGAGGAAAATGGGACAAAATTTGAAGCAGTGTGACTAATTAATATAACACTCAACTATGTGTGTTAGGGGATGTGGGGGATAGAGCAAGATTCCACATGGATTGAGATGAGGTATACAATGTATGCTTTCCTACATCTTCAATTAATGACAAGTTGATGTGGTTAGTTGAATTAATGAGTATTCATTAACATTAAAAAGCTAATGGATGCAGATGGGTGAGTGAAGAAGAATTGTCTAAAATATTTAGATGGGTTTAAGTTTGGCAAAATCAAGTTGATGGTGCAAGAAGTTGGAAGGCTGATATTTTTTTTGGAAGTAGATGAACATCATAAGCAATATGTGACATTCTTTCATTGATTTGTAGGAACCAAAGTGCATGCTCTACCAAGGTGGGTCCATGTAGTTCAAAACTTTCAAGCATGTGTCAAGTTTGCACGAGACTTTTTGCAAATGGATACTAAACAAAAAGTTGTGGTGCAAACCGATCATCTTTCCAAGAACATCATGAAAAATGCCACATATTACATGGTGGTGGTTTGAGTCCTATTCCTTGTAGGAAACAAATTTATTATTTCACAATCTTAGATATGACTTGAACTCAATTGAGATTTGACATTCATTTTTCAACTACAATTTTTTCTAGAATGTGTAGTTGCATTATTTTGATGTTGTCTCAAGTGTCACTCACGATTGTAATGATTTCTTTTCTTCTTGTAAATCTAGTGTAATTTGTGTGTCACAACGGAATTAATGTGTCAATAAGCAAAGCTATTATCAAAATTTTTTCCTCATAGTAATTCTAATTACATAAGCTCTATGATTAAGTTTTTCACAATTTGGTGCACAAATCAAGCCAAGAATATGAACATACAAGTTTTGAAATTTGTTCTTCTAAATCTTTCGAGTTGAAACAAGCACAATTCATCTTGTGAAAATATATATTTTTTCACTTTTGTGATCTAGCCAAAATGATGATCTACAAAAAGATTTAACCAAATTTGGCTACAAGTGAAATAATTTTCTGAAAACATCCTTATACATTTTGCTTGTATCACAAATAATACATATGATAGAGAATCTTTCACACCTTCTATAACTTCAAACCATAAAGAATGAACTTTGGAAATTGTTGGTAGGTAGGTACGTAAATTCAAGATCACCTAGATTAAACCATCTTTCTGGTGGATTAGTTGGTAAATAGCTTCTACTTGAAATGGACAATCAAATATCCAACAACAAACAAAAAACAAGCAGGCTTAAAGAATTAGAGCATCTTGCACCATACTTTTTCATCCTCCCTCCATTTGATGCCAAACATCTCTTTGCTTACCTAAAGCCATGCATCACCACTCACAAACACAGATCCACCAATTGTCAGAACAATAGCGGCTCTCCACTAATGGGTAGATAATGTATATTAGGAGGGTTCAAAAGGCTAATTATTTACTTGCAATAATCAATTATCTCAAATGTCCACTTGGCTACATATGAGTGCATTAATTATTGAATCATCAATTATTCAAAATCCTACTCAAGAATCATTGATGATTCAAAGGTCATTTTTATAAACACTTTCTCATGCTTTGCAATGAAGAAGTTGAGGCCATGGCATACATGGCTATGGCTGATATGGACAACAATTATCTTTGTCCATGCTATGACCATGTATCACCATGGGCATAATAATTGGCAAAATAATCATGAGATAAGCAACAAAACCAATTTTGGGGCGTTCAAAGCTTCACCCTTGATGATCACACTTTAAATAATTGATTATTTGAACAATATACTTGACCTTTGAACCCCTTATTCAATGCTCCATATCTCCCACGAAAATTCTTCTCTATTCACCCAATTTCCATAGTGCATTTGCACTCTTAGTTCAGAAGAATCAGTTATGGAAAGGTACACAATCACCTAAAAGCAAATGGCCTTGAATGGTTCCACTTTCAAAAAGCAAAAGGTGGCTATTGCAAAGATTTTTGAAAAAGGGCTTTTGAGAGTGGACAGAACAGACTCTCCTTGGAATCCAGGTACAAGATCTGGAGTGGGTTTATAAGCCATGCTTCCAACTCATGACTACAAGTGCAGAACTTGTGCCCATCTATAACTGCATCTACAGATGCCTATGGCAGCTGAAAATGCCTGCACCTTATTCACAGTCCAAGCAATTTGTCTCCAGAATCTCATCATCACTGCAATTCAAGCTAATCATCCCATGTGCATAAATACAAACGAGATATCATGAATGGCTGTAATTTTTTTTGGTGATGGAATTCAGTGACAGAAGGAAGAAACATACCCCCCAGTATTGCAACAGCTGCTTTCCTTTCATGAATGCATCATGTCCAGATCCAATCTTGACCCGTGCATGATTCATGACATAACCAACTTCTTCAAACTTTCTCCCAATTCTCTGACAAGGGTGTGTCGCTTGTCACTCCCTCATACTTTGCATCATTGTTGAAGCTGCTTTCTCTGCCAATTTTTCCATTGAACCCACAAAGCATTCATGGTCTTCCCAAAAATACCCAAAACAAATAAAAAAACATAGCTCCTAACCTCATTTGTGAATGTTATTTTTCATGAGGAAAAAGGAAACCTCTGTTCCCTTTCAACTGACATTAGACAAGGTTCGCAAACTCCACAATCAGATTGAATGCAAATGATTCTGCAGACCCTAGAACTTCTTCTACAGCTTTCCAATCCCCGTGATGCACCTTGGATTCTTCCCCATTGAACTCTTCCACATTTCAGAAGCAAAAAAGAAGAAGAAAAATAAACAAGCTTCATTGAGAAAATTCACAGGCAAATGAGCAACAAATCACCTTCCCCATTCATTACTTCCAGTGCTGCACATGACCTGAAACCCAAAAAACCCATCAAAAGAAGAAGACCCAAGGTGATTCCCGTGTTGTCTGTGTTCCCCACCCTTTGCATCATCATCCATTTCCTTACTGGTACCCAATTGAGACAGGCATCACCTAGATGGAGGAGCTGGTAAAGAACTGGGGAAATCAAATCAGCTGCAGCAACGAGAGAGGGGAGAAGCGTCATCTTTGGAAGAAGGACGAGTGCATAACAAGCTAATCACGCTCTGTCTTTCTTCTTAAAACTGCAAAATAAGGGCTTGGAGTTGATTCTCCTCTTTCAATTCCTTTAGATGGTACATTCTGATTCTTTCAGGTTCTTCATGAACCAATCGACCACCTCTTCCCTGGAAAGGCACATGGGTTATAAACGGTGTGGACCCTCCCCACTCTCCAGATTGCACTTACTAGTGGGTCTGGAAATCTGCGATTCTTACAAAATCCACAAGCTGCGACATCATTTTTGTCAAATGTCTCATCATCAGAATTCCGGGTTCTTGAAGATTGTAGATTGAAGCTCAGTCCTTAAAAGCACGTCGCACATGACATGAGCTGCAATGACCAGAATCAATGTCGTCTATGCATCGAGAAAAGACATTGTTGATACTGGCTCTCTGCACCAAAATCTAAGGACAAAACGAAGAAGGAAAAAAAGCAAACGAGAACCCCACCCACGTCACCTAATCTTTCTCTAATCGGTTTTTGAAAGGGAGATCAAATCACCCTTGATCCAGGATTAGCGGGCAGCTGCGGATTCACGGAGAGAACATTCTTCTTGAGGAGATCCTCATCCATCGGAAGAGAATCACAGAGTTGGAAAATCTAATAACGTTCCTTCTCATAAAACTGCAGTGTCTTTAGAGAATTATCCTTGGTTTGTGGCTGACGACGGTCGCCGCTCATCCATCTCCTGGCAGCAGAAATTCTCTCACTTTCTCTTGTCGCGGCTGCCGAAGCTGCTGTGAGAAGAGAATTGAATTGGGTATAAGCAGATGTGCAATTGGTGATGCATAGCATGTACAGGGAAAATAAGAACAAGAAGAAGATCAAGTTAGCGGTAGTGTCCACTGTCCATCTCTATTTGCATCAGAAGTTTGTGCAGTGATGGAGGCCGTTGCTCTCTCCACCTCCATTGTTGCTGTCAATTGTATCATTGTTAGAAGCAGCAGCAGCAGCAGCAACAGCAACAGGGGTGATGGTGGTGAACACAGACATCGCTGTTGCCTTGCTTGCACAGCTGCCATACCCAGCAACAGAAGAATGGGTCGCAGCTTTCCGTGGAGATATCGTCTGAGACCAGTTCACCATCTCCAGTCTTCTAAGGAAGCGAGTCAAGTTCGACGATGTCTTCGGCCCGCTGCAGAAGAGGAGGGTTTAGAGGCTAAGGATGCGGCAGGAGGAGAAGGGGAGAATGCGCGGGAGCTCCAGGAAGAGGAGGAGAGTGAAAGCAAGCAGGAAAGCAGCGAGGAGGGGAAGAAGAAGAAATATCAGTCCTCTTGGGAGGCCAAGGATGTTGAAGGAAACGATTATCTCTACAGACTGGGGAAGGAGGCGGACAATCTCAACATCACAGTGGGAGCGAGAGCTGGCATGATTGACCCTCTGTTTGTTGGCGATTTTCTGGGCAAAGATGGTGAGTTTGTTGGGATTGAAACTCCATAGCAAAACAGAAACATGCTTAGTCAATCCTCTTGCAACAACAAAAGTTCTAGGGTTTTCTCATTCCTGAGTGTCTGTCAAAGGGATTCTTCTGCACTACCCCCCAGTGTTGAGAGAGAATTGAGTGCCACAAATTGTGCAATTCTGTGTCTCACTTGTTTGTCTCGTGAAATTGTTCAGCGTGTAAGTGGGAAAGCTAGAGATTCTTCCTCTGAAATTTTAGACAAATTTGGCATGCAATGAATCTGATGGAAGAAGTCTCATTGCAACTCCAGAATGTTGTCTTCGACAATGCAGTTTTTTGAAACTTCAACTTTGAGATTGCAACTCATGCTTTTTGGATTCTGTGTGACAAACGCAGCTGACATTGTGTTCAAATACCGACAGACAGTCACACGATCATTCCAGCATTTGCAGGGTGACTATTACATTGCCCCAGCATTCATGGTTAGTGTATTTGCTCTCTCTCTCTCTTTCTCTCTCTCAATCAAAAGACTTGCTTACTGTGGCATTGGAAGGGTGAATTTGAGTGACTCCACAAGGAATGTCATATGCTGTAACAATGCTCTGCTCTGAATTCAAGCATGTCTATTTACAGCTGGACATGTGTCATGGGTCCCATAGAAACCTAAAACCTAAACCTCTTGTTGCATCTGATTGTATTAAGAAAGTCAGTGGATACGGAGATGAGTGGAAGCTTGGATTTGCCATCATGAAGGTCCAATAAACCTCTATTTTATTCATGCTTGAGTGTGTTGAGAAAAGACTACAAATTTGACTGTTGCTTTTAAGCTTCTTTGTATGATGTGTTGTGCTGATGGGCCTCATGTGGGATTTTGTGTTGTATGGATGTTCTGCATGTAGGAGAAAGTGGGTAAGGACAACACCTCAGAAACATCTATTGTGTGTGAGGCATTTCACATGGTTGCCCAATAAGGATGGAAAGGATGGAAGATATGTGTGTCATTTGAGGCATGAGGGCCAGAGAGAAAATCACCCAGGGTCCCTCCTTCATCCTCTCTTTCAGCATTTCTAGTTCTATAAAGAGCATTTCCCCCCTTTGTTTTCTTCTTAAACTCCAGAAACCTGTATGCTGAACAACCTACTGTATTCTGAGGCACAATCTGGTACTCAGAACCACCATCATTCTTTCAGATTGTGCCAATGGGTACCACAGCCAGTAGGTGCTACTTGTGAGGAGGTAGGATTGTTACCCTGGAAATCGGTGTGCTTTGGGTAATGTAGCATTATGAAGTCTTGTTTTAAGGAAATGGGCTTGCAGAAGAGAATCAAAATGAAGTTTGCATGGTGTGTGTGTGGGGGGGGGTATGTGCAGTGACTCACATTGCTAAAAACTACCTGGCATCACAAATAGACGCCAAAGTGCCGCTGATTTTGGGTACCTACTCTGGTCTCTTATCTTCTTCTCTATGTTGGGCATGCAAGAACTAGATTGTTCACCATTAGCAATGATGAACATTGATGTTACTTTCAGAACATCAGAGTGTAACTTTTGCAACAAGAATCAGCATATTAATGTGAAATTTTTAGTTGCCTTGGTTTCCCTGGCCAAATCTCAGTAACCCTTTTGCCTATTTTTGACCAAACATGCACTCATCCTTGCGCAACATACTTGAAAAGGTTGCAGTTCAAGTTGACAAAAGATCTGAAACTTGGTTGGCATTTTCAGGGGTATGGGGAGGAAAGGGTCAAGGGAAGTCATTTCAGACTGAGCTTATATTCAAGGCACTGGATATTGAGCCAATTATCATGTCAGCTGGAGAGATGGAGTCTGAATGGGCAGGTTTGCCTTCTTTCTCTTTCTGAAATTGCATGTGAACTTTATTTTAGTTTTTCACAGTCAAGTGATTGGAGTGCTACAATGGTCAATCAGGAACTCATGATCTCCTATTGTTATCCTGAAACTGTGTGTGCATACTGGAGCAATTTTTGCGTTGTTTGATTGACAGGCCCTTTGGTGTGGCAGGAGAGCCAGGTAAACTTATCCGAGACCGCTACCGGGCAGCCCATCTAGTCATCAAGAACAAGGTTTCTCTCAATCTTCCTAGTGGAATCTCAATCTATTTTTCCCTCTCTCAATGGGGGAAAAATCAATGACCAGTATAGTGTGTTGGCAGTTGTCAAGGGAAGATGAGCTGCTCACTTGATGCTAGGATCAGTCATCAAGCAGCTCAGCTAGTCATCACAAACAAAAGTTTCTTTGATCCTTCCAAAGTGGCAACTGGGTTTGTTTTCCCTTTCTGTGCAAGGCAATGACAAGTGTAATGTTTTTGGCTGAATGGCAGGGGAAGATGAGCTGCTTGATGATCAATGATCTGGATGCTGGAATTGGCCGATTTGGTATGACTCTTTAGGCAAGTGCTTCATAGAGAATTCATTTGAGACTTTTTTGTTGTTTTGCTATTTTCTTTTGATTTGTGCATAAGATTGGTTGCTAGCTTTGTTCTGGGTAGTTGTACAAGTCTGAAGCAATCAACTGAAGAACTGATGCTAACATATTGTACCCATGGTTTTTGGCTGTTGTTTTGAGGGAGCAGAAAACACACAGATGACGGTCAACAACCAGATGGTGGTAGGCACACTCATGAACTTAGCTGATAACCCTACACGTGTCAGCATTGGACAAGATTGGCGAGATGATGACATTGTGAATCGAGTACCCATTATCTGCACTGGAAATGACTTTTCCAAAGTCTGGGCTCCCCTGATTCGTGATGGACGTATGGACAAATTTTATTGGTAAGTCTGGGTGCAGGGTTTTCAGACAATCTGTAGTCAAGCTAAATCTATTGTGTGCAAGCTAACATCATGACTGAGCCTTTCCCATTTCTTTCAGAAATATGAGATTTCTCTATTCTTATGAAAGATATTCTCTCAGAAATATGACAAAAAAATCAAGTTGCAGATATTTGAATAGTGCTTTGCCAGAAATTCTTGGTCGATTATTGTATACCTATCTACACCCACCTTTGGGAGCAGATTAGGTCGGTGGGCAGTCATAGCATCTCATGACTGGTATTTGTGATGAAGGTGATGGTCTGACACTTTGTGAGCAACACTCATAAACTTATGACTGCACTCATTGTCATGTTACCTTCATATTGTTAGCGTGGAGATTTCTCTGCAACTTCATAGATTGTAGTCAAGCTCAATGATGGGCCTGACTGAAGTCTCAAAGATATTCATTAGAACCAATTGAAGGCACCTCCACTCATGCTTGTCTTTCTTCTTGTCTTTTGTCATCTTTGAAGGCAGCCAACCCGAGAGGATCTGGTGAACATTATACACCAGATGTATTGCAAGGATGGTTTTACTCAGGACGACATTGGATTCATTGTTGACACATTCCCTAACCAAGGTATATCCCCTATCTCAATCTCCTGGCAGCCTACATTGGATATACATAGCAATTCAGTTGTTAGCACAGCACTGAAGATGAATGGAGAAATGGAAGAGTGAATTTGATCTTTAAGAGCTGGTAGATTTAGATCTTCTTTTTCCTGGAGAAATGAAATCACTGTTGACATGTGAGAGTGGATACACAGCACTGGATTTCTATGGTGCTCTTCGATCAAGGACATATGATGCACATATCCTGAAGGTAATGCTCATGATCATGTTCCTAATCTTCCTTGATGCACATATCCTGAAGGTAATGCTCATGATCATGTTCCTAATCTCCCTTGATGCACATAAACTGTCACATGCCTTTTGTTGGCCGTGTGTGAGAGAACTGGTGAGTGTTCTGTAGTCTTAAAACAGTTTGTGAACACAGTGGATGCAAACCCATTATTCCTGTTGTGTTACCTTGAAAATGTTGTTGTAGAGTGCACAGATATCTCTGCACTCCCATAGATATGTGTGCAAAGACGGTGAATGGCAGATGAATAAACTCTTTTTGTTGAGAGAATCCAAAGAACTTCACATGACCTGTCAGTCTTGAGTGTGTGTGGTTGTAGTGGGTGAATGAAAATGGAGGGGCTGAGAAAATTGGGCCAAAATTGATTCGAAGACCAAAGGATGAACCTCTTCTCCCTTTCATACCACCCAAGGTAAGATTTTTCCATGAGAAAACTCTCTTTTCACAATTCTGCAGTGCAAAATACCAATCATGAGCAGTTTGGTCATGTTATGGACTAGTAGGCAGCTACTCATTTTCTGCTGTTTGCTTGTTTCATTGACAGCAAACAATGGAGGATCTGATTCAAGCAGGACATGAACTGGTCGAAGAGCAAAAAATGGTCATGAGTATGAAGCTTTCCGAAGAGTACATGAAGACACAAAGAGGTCCTGGTGGCAGTCTCTCTGTCTCAGCCTCATGAAAAGAAGTTCATGATTCAAAACCTCAAATACCCAGGCTGTACTGGAATGACAAGGCCTGGAGCCACAATTCTTGGATCCTGTCTTGCACCTGGCAACTCACAGTGATATGATAGTCCATATTGATCCAGCCAAGACCTAAAGTTTGTGTTCCCACCAGTAAAATAGACATGAAATCTTCAGATTCTGGGCATGAGCAGTCTTTGGAGTTGAACAACAAAATACCTGATCTGTGGAACAGTGAGTTGATGTAATTAGGTGTTGATTGAATTGAACCCCGATGTAGGTAGCACATGCTTGTATTCTCACAGGTGCCATTTTTAAGAACAAGCAGGAGCCCAATGGTCTAGCAACAGGTTTTACACCTGCAACTAAGCTGCTTGTCAAAAAGAGAATGTGGACAGTTTTTGAGTTCGAATGAAATTCGTAATGCAAAGCTTGTGACAAAGCCATACCAACCCTGTCTTTGAAATACCAAGCAACTAAAAAAATTGACAAGTGAAATGTGAAGTATCCTCCAAGTAACACATAAGAGAAGAAACCTGCAGACTCATCCAATCTTTGTGTATTCTCTTGATATTTGACCATGAAATTGCCACATTGAATGTCTGTGGACTGAGAATTAGATCATAACAAATGTACACAAATTTGAGTAATGTGGCTAAGGTGCTTTCAACTGAGACACAATACCTTGAAAATACACTTGGAGCAACTTCAAGTGTTTGGATTGAAGATTATAGACAAACGAAGGCACATAGCGTTGAGAAATGACACATCATCCAATGACAACTTCAGTGATTCAACTGGCTTGATCACATTATATACCCACCGGCATTTTTATCAATACTGTCACTTCAAGACTTACTTCTATAACTCCCAATACCTCTGACACTCGGGACATTAAGATCCCCAACCCGTTCCAACCTGTCAAACATACAAATGCAGCATATTTAGACACTGGAGAATTTTGAAGGTTTGCCTCAAAGGTAGCTGCAAAGCTAGACACATGTAGCTGTTATGATCAAGAAATTGAAACTTTTATCTGCATTGATTTCCATGACCTCTTCAGAAATGGAGACTAAAGAATGTGTTCCACAAGAAAGACTTCCAGCTAAACATCACAGCATGTTAGGGTTGCATGCACCACAAGTTCATGGAGAATAGAGCTTACTTCCATATGTCCTGCACAGCCTTCAGAACTTCTGCTGAATTTGTTTCCACGACTTGACCACCCATCACAATCTCATCCAATATGGTGTGCACCTGCAGCCAAAGACCACCATTCTTTTCCATCAAGTTACAAAACACCCCTATTAATCAACAAACTGAACTACTGTTACCACCCGAGCAACTCAACACATAGGCCTTTTGTAGTATGGCATGCACTGTGCTGCATTCATTGCAGCTTGTGCTGTAGACTCTCAGTTGAGGATCAAGAGAAAAAGATATGACTGGAGTTTCAATCTCAACTCCAATATGTGGAAGGTTTTCCAGCACATCAGCTCATGACATTTTGGCTCCTTTTCAGGAGAATTAAACTCATGAACCCACAGAGGAGTTTGAACACGTATGTGCATCTCCAAAGACCTGATCTCTCAATGTAGGTTCTCAACAAAAAGCAGGACATATCTGTAATCACCTCAAAACAAGGTATCTATGAGATTGTGGAGGAGTATCTCCACAACAGTTCAAAAGGTAACATGACAATGAGTGCAATCCTAACCTTATGAGAGTCCTTGCTCACAAAGTTTCAGACCATCACCTTCAGCACAAACAGCAGTGATGAACTGCCATGGCTACCCACTGACTTCATCAGCTTCTGACAAAACACCTCAAAACAAAGCCCAAACCTAGATGGACTTGATCTTTTGAGCTGCTTACAGCCAGATAATGAGAGAGCACATTCATATCCTCATAGGCATGGATTCAAGGCATGTCTTGACATGACTTCACTTCCAGTCACAAAGATCCAAGTGATGAACAATATCAACAGTGTGTATGTGTTTACCTTGTTGAAGTTATATACAATGTCGAGCTCACAAACATTCTTAAAACAGCGATCCAAGGTCTCTACAAATACTGCCAAAACAAACCAGAACCAAAGTGACGAGACTTCAACAAGTCTGCAAAGAAGAAGATGAGAGATCTATCAAACACTATTGTAACCTCCTCCTTTCTGAGCTTCAACCCATCTACAAATTTACCAAAAGGGAATGGCAGCATTGCAAGCAACAATGGCAGCAACAACAACAACCAGTGCAGCATCATATAAATCTAAGCTTCTTAAGGTCAGCATGTGGGTCAAGTCCTACCTTGAATAAGATCAAGCATTCCAAGTTCACTTTCAGAGCTGTCAATAACGAAGATGAAATACAGAGTTGCAAAATGCTTATACACAAGCTTTGTATCCTGTGACAAACAGTTTCCTCTTTGTCAATGATCTCAAAATCTACAGAGATCCAGAAAGAAAAAACCAGGAACCCATCTTCAGATAGATGCAGAGACAGGAGAGAAAACTTGGATTTGCTGAGTCATTGCACATGCAATTTCAATACCTATGCCAGGAAAACCCTAAAGCCGTCAGGTGCAGCACAGCGAGCGAGCGAGCGAGAGAGAGAGAGAGAGAGAGGATCGTACTCACAGGACCAAAAATGTCCTCTGTCTCCACAAAACTGCATGAATCTTCAGGTCTTTGTGACAGAGCTGCAGCATCCAATTCCAGGGGGGCAAGCAAGTAATTGATCAGTTTTTTGGTACTTGATTGATTTCCAGTATCATCATCATCATCATCCCCAACCACATCACGAATTCTTCTGTTTTCAAGAGAGGTGAAGAGAGGTGCAGACAAGATCCTTGCGGCAACAAACTACATGGATATGCACACCTGAGTAGATGGTACGAATGGCTTCTTGTTGCTTCTCCACGCCCTGTGGTGCTCACACATCCACAATACACACTACTTCGTTTAGAACTTCGTTTAGGTCTTGCAAACATCAAGATCCTGGATGCTCCCCAATGCCCAAAGAGAGAGAGAAAACATCAAGATCCTGGATTCTCCCTAATGCCCAGAGAGAGAGAGGCACAGAGAGAGAGAGAAGTGCAAATGCAAAAGAAGAAAGTTCAGAGACGGAAGGATGCGGGTGTGGGAGTGCAAACCAAGGGCACGTAGAATTTGGTGATGCGAGGCTTGCCCTGCGTGTTCATCACCAGCGCTGCCAGAATCATGGCTCGCCTCCTCTTACTCTCTCGCGCTCTGCGTGCATGCATGCGAGGGTTGGGTGTATGTGTTGTGTGCGAGAGAGAGAGAGAGAGAGAGAGAGAGAGAGAGAGAATCCCATACACTTCCCGTGTGCGAAGCAAAACCCTCAGGAATACCTATTCTTCGCTCCTCCGGCCACATCTTCGTTTAGGGTTCCAGATCCGTCGATCACAGTCCTTGAGGACTGCTGCAGATCTTGGGTGGGTTGAGGATTGCTGCAGGGTTTTAGCTGCAAAGCATGTCCCATGGGATAGAAGAATGCATTTGATTCTTCCTCAATTGACACAATTGTGATGCAATTGTTGGAGAAGCTTTGTCAACTGGGGAGGATCATGGGACCCTCAACTTACAAGGTTCTTGAGAAAACATGGTGAAGAATTTGAGTGCTTACTTTGTCCACTTTACTTCACAACTAGTGTTGATCTTCTCTCCTTAGCAATAATCACATGTCCCCTGCCTAAGCTCACACACAATAATAGGCAGTTAAAGGTTTGATTATCTTGGTGCAATAATCAATTGTCTCAATAATCAATAATCTGAAATCTCCATGTGGTTGCAGTTGCATATGATTTGATTGATTATTGAATTATCGATGATTCAAAGCTCTCCCTTTGTCACCCCCGAAGTGATGGTTGTAATTCTCAACTAAATAATCATGAGAGAAGTGGAAAATTCATCGTCGGGTGTTCAAAGTTTCACCCTTGATGATCACATAATTGGCAATTTTAAATCATCGATTACTTGAACAAGATAATTGAAGCTTGAACCCCCTCTAATAATGTGGTACAAGACATGGAAACCTTGATCATGTGATTCTGTATTTGGCACTTTAAATCATTGATTATTTTGAACGAGATAATCAAACCTTGAACCCCCCTAATAATTTGATGATACAAGATGTGGAATCCACCATTCATCGGGAAGAATTGCTTTGGTTCATTTGCTCTTTGTTTCCCATGGATATGTTCTCCATTTGAGTTTTGCAAAGATGCCATCATCATCTAGTCTTCACAAAGAGTGTCAATATAAATGCGAAGAAATGTCGAGATTCTTTGTTTGTGACACTCACAAGATTACAATTGCATATCTTGTCATTTTAGTTTTTTGGTTTTGCTGGAACTGACACACAATGGTTTACCTTCAAAGTGTTTTTATTGTGGAGAGTTTGAAGATCAGAATGTGCTTGAAGAACATGCTCAGCAGTCAGAAGGTTCCATATTCCATCCACTACCCCTCTATGCAGGCTTCTCTGTGCCTTTGGCTTGGGTGCTAGCTTTTTGAAGGACAAGCTAATAAGACCAGCGAACTTATTCAACGAAACCTCTCATTTTAGTTGAGATCATGAGTTGCTTGCATGAAGAAACTCAATCACCTTGTGTTAGAAACTCATTCTCTTTGTCACCACGGGTATTTGGTTGATTGGGTATCTTTGTTCTTTCTTTGCTGCTTTGGTTGCTATATTAGCTATGTCCTAGACTTCAAGCCTTCAGGTATTGTTCAGGAAGTCATGTTTTTGCACTATTGTCCCATCTTAAAAGCTAGAAATGCATCTGCTAGGTCCAGAAGGTTTATTGCAGGCATTAGATGTGGAAGGCCATGACAGGCCTGGTTGCATCAAGATGAAGAAGTTAACAGTGTATGCATCTGTAGCCTGTGATTGCATCTGGGTAATATCAAGAGCCACACACTCATGGAAAATGTGAACAACTGGAGTAGAGAGTTGAAGGGAGAAAAACTAGGCTAACACATTACTTTCCTGATGGCTCTAGATCCCATAATCTTTCCGTGAGATCATGAGAACTTTCAAGAGATCCACAAGATGCAAATTGTTTCCAACAGCAAATCTGTGGGCTGTTACTGCAACATACTTAATTCAAAATGCTCTTTTGGTGTTTTTCTATCTTCCATGCAAATTTTCTGCAATTTTCTCTGCAATGGTGTAGTGTTTTAATCCGGTTCTGCAGATCTTCTGTAATAGGCTCAGGCTTGTTTTGCTTCCAACTAGAGTGCAGATGTTCACAAAGGGTTTTTTGAAGAAGCATATGATGGGTGTAGACTGTAGACCTAACCTTTGGGCAGAACTTTCATATATGTACTGTATGCTTCAAGTATGCTGATGAAATGCAATTGGCAGATCCAAATGCTAAATGAGCATTGCATTTGCAATTGAGAGTCACTTTCAATGACATTTCCAAGAGCAGACAGAGTTTTTATGTAGAGAAACTTTTTCCCATGAACTACCAATCTAATTCATGGAAAGAGAAGCCAGGGCTTTGATGTTGATTGGGTATATGTCTGCAGGTGGTCCTGTGAAGAATCGGTTGGCAATGATGACATTGGCAGCATCAGTGGGGTGATATGGATCCCAAAACAGGTGTTGTCCTCTGTTAGCACAGTATGCCACTCCTGGAAAGCATGGTATAAGGCCGTGATATGGTCCAATTGGAACTCCACAGCATGCTTGATCCACTGTAGAAAAACCTGCAACCAAGAAAAACAAAATCCTTTTGCATCAGGTTGACAAGCTTTCCACCTCCTTGCTCACTTAGGGAAATAAATCTGTAAACATAGTTGTGAAACATTTGTCAATGGAAATCTTTGATGCACACGTAAAATGTAACAGGGACATTGATTTACCATTTGTGGCTGGATTGTTGCACAGACTCAACAGCACATCAAAAGCATTTGCAAGAATGAATTTTGCTCGTGGGAATTGGCGATTGAGTTGATCTATCAAGCTCTTCAATGCTGTGTTGAAGCCACTGACTAAGGTATTGTCTGATTGTACACATGTGCCTCCTGTGGTCTTGTTGGTGGTCATACGGTATGGTGTACATCCTAGAGCTCCCACATTGGAGATTACGAATTTGCGAGCACCTGACTCTATCAGCATCTGCAAAATCCTTGAAACCAAAGAAGCAGTCAGAGAGAGGAGAAGACTCAAATCTGGAAGATCAATGGCAGAACAAAGAAGAAAAAATCGAGAAGAAGACGAAGAAGAAGGTACAACAGTTGTGTGGTAGGGTTCAATACTCAGAAGGCAGCTGGAATGTCAGGATTCAAGAGTTTCAGGTACGGACAAGCAACTGTTGTTTGAAAGTGCTGATGAGTAAGTTCTGAAAATTTTGTGGGTTGTAGAGGCGTGGTGTTGGAGATGCAACCACAAGGTAATTGTTGAGATAGTCGTTTGCTCCCATGGTGATAGAGAAAACAGAGTTTTTGATCAGTGTGGCACTGGCGGATGGACCCAAGATCTGCATGATTTGCTGAGAAGTGTTCTGGAAATTCTTAATCTGCTGCCACATTGGGATACGATGGATCTACACCCAGTCACAGGCTTACTTTCCCATCAGAAACTTGAGAGAGAGAGAGAGGAGACAAGACAGAGAACCCAAATGGGGAAGAGAAAACTCCAGAGACTTGAGAGATAAGCTTTGAGAACAGACAGTCCATGACTCCATCAAGTGCAAAAATGCTGAGCTCTAGAATCCTAACAATGCACTGAAAATTAGAAACTCATGGAGATTCAACTCTTGTGAACTTTCTATATTCCAAAGGCAGCAAGACAAGAAGACAATCCAGTATCTAGTATCTCTACTTACGAAGGCATAGCCAGTGAAGTCAAGAATGCCAGCTCCACCAGAAGCATAGTTCACGCCTTGAAGGATGACCTTGCCTTTGGTTGCTGGTTCATAAACACGGGCACAAAAGAAGGCAGGCCCAGAAGCTGTCCTGCCAAAAGAATGCACTGCCTCCAGATTAGGATCCACAAACAAAACGAACTGCCCCGAGCTGCTTCCAGTCTCATAATACTGTATTCCTCCTCGATGGATTCAACAAAACTATCTATCCTGAGCTGCACTACAACCCATCAATCTGCCGGAGCTGCAGCTGGCATGGCCAGGAGATCGACTGGAGAACATGTCCAATAACTAGACAACACGATTTGCGTATTACGTTTGAATCCAGCTTCTTACCAACGATATCGGCGACGGTTCGATTGTTAGTGAATCGGCCTGTGGGCACATGACCAGGGAAGTCGATTCCGTTAGCTGGATAGTTGGCTCGCGCAAGCGAGCGGATGTAGTTGTTATTCCCAGCATCCACCAGCGAATCTCCGAACACAAACGACGCAGGCACTAGTGCAGGAGTGGCAGTACTACTCTTCTCTACCTTCGCTGCTAATCCCTTACAGTAGCACGCAGCTGTCAAAGAGCTCAAAAAAATACTAAAGACCAATGCTCGAGAACTGAAGACCATTCTCCCTTTCTTCATAAAACCCATGCTTTAACCCTCCACAGAACTCCTTCCTCTTACCTACAAACCACTCTACCTAAATTCTGGAATCTCTAGCTCAAGGATCCACCAGCGATAGACTTCTCAGAAACCCAAGTGCAAAAAGGAAGCCTCCAAAATTTGGAATTGGCAGTACATAAGTAGACTAGCTGCAGAATAACATGAAGCTCATGATTCACTGAGTGAAGAAGAGTTACCAAACTTCGAAATGTGAACAATCTCATGTCAAACTGATTAGCAGAGAAGTTAGAAACTTGATATCAGAAACAGAATAAGAATCCGAAACAAAAAAAAAAGGCTTCACACGGTCCGAGTTTCAAACTTATAATACTGCGTACGAGTTTCAATCTGCAACAGCTACATATTATGTAGCACACCTGATAAAGCTACAGCCATGAATTGAATCACAGCAGCTTCAAACAGGAGCAATTAAATGGAAGCGCTATGCTATACTTGAGAGAGAGAGAGAGAGAGAGAGAATTTCATATCAAGATTGGTGCACGACAAATTACTAGAATGCAGCCTCTTTCGTGAAAGTCAGAGCGGTGGAAGATGCATTTTTCTTGGTTGGGTACTTAATTGTCGTCGTCGCCGCCGCAGGTGATAATCAAGGAGGTGGGAATTTGCTGGTTCCGACGAAGTAGCGGCCGAGGTCGTTCGGACTTGAAATCCCCAACCCCCGCCCCCCATTTAGCGCTTTCGAAATGCTAATATCATAAATACACCGGAGAAAACAGCAGCTACTTACATAACAAAAATACTCTAAACAATTAAAACGACTTGCTACACTGACCCAAACAACTCTTCATTATGAACACCCTTCAAATTGGTGCAAAAAAATAGCACAATTTATTCTCAAAACTTTCCATTCAAGGGAGTAAGTAAATTTCACTTTTTGAACCACCGGCCATTTCTAGATGAATTTTTTTGCTCTATAGCCTTACGAGAAAATTTCTCGTAGGTCTTGATGCACTTGGGGAAATTTTCAAGTCTACTTCAAGGTTACCTCATACCCATGAATATCCCTCCTAGAAAAGAGGAAGGATCTTATGTCTACTCCTTATTCAAGGATTTTATATATTTCAATTCTAATATGAGAACAGGCCCACATTAAGTCCTTGTGCCCTCTTTCGAGTATTTTATTTTCCGCAGTAGCATGTCGAGACAGCTTCATGATATTTTTCCCTGCAGCATGAATTCTGGAATCTGGAGGTTGCAAAAGAACATTCAAGGAAGTCTTTGCCGAATTTTCAAATCTCAAACATACAACGACGGGTTTGCATGTATCTGTAATGGTTCTGAGGAAGATGTACGCGACAATTTCGACCGTTCAACAAGCTTCAATTGAATCTTACCTGTGAACGAACGCCTCTACAAACGGATGTGAGGCGCAAGCATGGTGGCCACTGTCTCGTTTGGACGGCAGAGGACGCCCAAGAACTACAGCAACTTAATGATCGACGTAAAATCTCCACTGAAACTATGGTCAGAAGTTTGAATAGATTAAGCATGCAACAGATTCAAACAATTGTCGCGATTGTCCCAGTGATGAACATCGTCGTCCATCTCGCGTCTGTCCCGCATACGCTCGTGAACAATTGCAATAATTTGCATGTAGTGCAGGGATGTTTCGTACTTGCAGAATCATGTTCCAGACTTGCTCTTTTCAAGACGCAAATGACTGATTGAGTTTTGGTGCATGGCAGCAAACTGGATCTGATTCTATCAGCCTCGCCATTGTAGATAGTTCGATTCTTGAATGCTTTTGTCTCGGATCCATAATATTGTGGCTTCAGAGCGTTATTCTTCCGCTGCAAAGCGTCTTCTCCAGCAGATTTACAATCAATCCGTAGTTCCCTGATCTCAATTTCAAGGAGACTGCAAGTGCTTTTCTCGTTACGAGAACTTGAAAATCGGTGTAGACTAGAGATCTGATTCTATCCCGGTAGATATTGTACGTACTGTCTATTGAAGCATTTTTTGTTTCTTGAGAGGCAAATCGGTCTTTGCTTCAGTTGAAGGATTGCAAATCTTCGCAGCCACTGTACCGGCACAAATCATGGAGGCAAGATCATTCCGGATCTTCATTTTCTTTGTGTGCATCGTGCTACGTTTAGTTGCATTTGGCAGCATCGCTGCTCATGATGCACCGTCGGAGCGCGCAGACTCGGGGAATCACAAAAGCAGTAGGAGAGCGCATCATTACCATCTTGTGCAGCATAAGAAAGGCGCTGCTGTAGCCCCTTCTGCTTCATCATCGCCTGCTGCAGTTCATCATCACCATCATACATCACCAGATGCACGTCCCTCGGCGCATGAGACTCGAAATCGGCACAAAAGCCGGAACTCGAATTCCAGCTCCTCCGGAGCAGTTCCTCGCGGTGTCAGGAATTCGCGTATCCATGGGAGTCCGGCTGAAATGAACAGACATAAGAGAGCTAGAATTCCAACGCCCGCGCCGATGCAGAGAGCGAGGGCTGTTGTGACACCTGATCAGTCCCCTCTTGTGGCCAAAGTAGTTCAAGGCCTGCAGCAAGCTTCGCAATATGGTGCTGTTGCAGGAGTAATTGAGTCGCTTCCAGTTGCGATCATCCGTCCTGGAATCACTTTGTTTGCTCCCAACGACAGATCTCTGGCTGGAGCTCAATTCTCAGGTAACTCAGGATTAGCTCTCTTGAGCTTCCACATCGTCACACGGCGCTTAGAGTTCGCGGAACTGTCTGCTGTCAGAGAGGGAACCAAGCTTCGTACGATGCTGGATGGCATCTCGGTTGTCGTCTCCCACAAAAATTCCACGAAGGTTTCCCAAATCGACAATGCGCTGATCATCGAACCTGACATGTACGTCGATGATGATGTTGCTGTGCATGGAGTTGATAGCGTCTTTGACGCATTTGCATACAACAAGCTGCCGTCAATGGAGACTGGGCAACCAGCGATCGAGGAGGGTAATCTAAACGTTCCTGTCGCCGATGTGTTTCCACCGGATACCACTGTCTCTCCTCCTGACCACACGACTAAGCTGCAGGGTTCAGTACCAGCGCCATCGCCCTTGATTGGAAATGAACCGGATTCAACTGCTGCCAGGTTGCCCAGCCCATCAGCTCCTCTTGATCTCAATGGCCATACTTCACATGAGCATACTCGAGAATCTATTTCAACTGTTTCATCAGCAGTGACCCATCTTCAGAAGGGATTCTTCTTCAGCTCACTGACTGCAGCTGCAATCTCCATTGTAGCAGCATCGATTTTCTCTTGATAGAAGCAGCTTACACATTGGGTTTAGGGTTGAGTCAACAACATGTAAGAATAGTTCCTCAACAAGCGATCTGCCAGGTGATTAGTGGTCTGTGCAAGCTCTGTCCTCATCTGTGAGCATGTTCTTAATGCCTCATCCAATGGGTACCTCTGTTTTCTCTTCTCTTTTTTCAGGGTGATGGGATGAAGTTCTTATTGCAGTGACTGGCTGCGGCAGCTCATGTGCAAAATGAGTGCCCAATTTGATTCATCAGCTCTATTCCAGCACCTTTGGCTACAACTTAAGTGGCTGCAACCTGAGTTACAACCTTCAAACAATGATCTCAGGAGTAGGTACTAGCTTTTGAGAGTAGTTTTTTGGAAGCACAAGAAGGGTTCACCTCAGCTTAATGATAGTCATAATTTCCAGTTTCTTAGCTTTCAAGGTTGGTTGAACATTTCAAACACATGTTGAGGGCTTGAAGTTGGTCAATATTCCAGAACACAGGCCATCAAGCTAAAGGGGATATTAGCATTATTAATAAGTAACAATTTTGTCATATGAACAACATGGTGTTTGGGTCTCCAAATAATTGCTCTCTAGTTTGTTCACAGACCACATTTTGCAGGCTATGGGGTGGAGTTGTTTGTTCATTGAAAGTGCAAGTATACTCTTGGTGAATTTTCAAAACTCTCATCTCATGTGCAGTGGTAAGTCGAGTATGCAGAAGCTGTCTGCATATTTCTACTGCAAATGAAGATTATGATCGGGATCTGGAGCTGGCTGAAATTTTGGTGTGCTGGCTGTTGCTGGATCTATGCTTCTCTGATTGAGATGGCAACACTAGCAGGTACTGTTCCAGTCCTCCTTACATGTGTGCCATTTGTCCTTAGTCAGCCTCTAATTATATCTGAGCTGATTTGGTAGTAGATGGGCACAGGTATTCACACCTGCTAAAAGTATTCATATCATATGGTGACCTAGATTTTGTGACTACTTTTCCAACAAACCTTCACTTGAGGTGTGAAGGTTTTCCAAAGAAGCTGCTTTGAGGACTGCTGAGATTTATGAGTATCATTTGAATGTGCAATCACACTGATGAAGCTGCTGTGCTTGACAATTCCAGTGAGGGGGGCAGGAGGGAAGTGAAAGGAGAGTGGACTTGGGAGACCAGAGGTATGGATCATTGGGAGGAATCCAGTAAGAAAAATAAGGTATGGCAAAACAAAGACTCCTGCCACCAAAACAATTCCACTTCATATTGACAAAAGAGTTATTAATAGCCATACTGCTCCTGTCAACAGTACTGCACCCCGGCGTACGTCACCATGCCAAGTATATGGGGAGGTTACGTAGAAACCTGGAGACCATCATTTCAGCTTGATATATGCCCTAGAGTGTAACCTACCCATATAATGTCAACTGTTGAAGTGCCCATGAAAACAGGTATATTAAGATATGGATTCACTCCTAGACAAGCCATAGGTTTTGAGGGGAAAATTAGAGGACTTTCTCCTACAAGATGGTCAGTTGAAAATCTCAGGATGGGGCATTCTGAATTTCCAATTGATAGATTAATGCCCAAGGTGCCAAAATTTGCATCATCTCAAATACAACACTGGGTTTAGGGTTTAGGGACCATTTTCAGAGTTGAATTAGGGAAAGTGGGCTAGATTTGGAGCTCTGTCTCCCAAATTGGACATTCTGAAGTTACTCTCAAGCTTAGCAACAGAAAAACATGACAACATGGTGTTGATTGGCAGTTTGCAGAAATGAATGCTGGAAGCAAAATACGCAGAGTATGCACAAGAAGGGGACAGAATGGGACAATGATCAGGCTGCTACAAATGCTTTGAAGGTACTTGCTTTCACTTGCTAGTCCAGCATTTTGTCCTGAATCCTGATAACCATTACCTCCTTTCAGTACTTCACTCATAAATGCCTGTTGGCAGTGCAAATGCTGTGAGAGCAGCTTAAGCAAGAACTATGGTGGTATGGTCTAAGTGGAAGAACCACGGTTAAAAGCCATGATAGATACTACTAAGATATTGTAGCAGATTATGTGTTGGCATGAACCATGAGCAGAGCTGCATAATATTATGCAGAGCACCTTGTTATGAAAGTGTCACAACAAATGGTGCATTTTCATTGTTAATTGTGTGCAGCTGGTTCATGGGCACCCACCCCACATGCAAGGGTATGTGCACAGAACTCAAGTTCTCATCAAACTTCACCAGCTTTCCTTTACGCTTTCTTGTCCTAATTCTACTTTTCACTATACTCATGCATACTAGATGTGAGGGTTAAATGATTCATTGGTCATATGCCACTAATGAACTAGTTTGTGAGTATATTGGAGGATCATGGGATTTCATATCCTTTGAGATTGCAGATAGTGACTACATTTTGGGGCTGCAAATTTATCCCATGCTTGTTCTTCAATACTTTGATAACCATAGAGCTGAAATTCATTGCCATGTGACCAGAAGTGGAGGTCAAAATGGGAGTTACAGAAATCAAATTAGACTGAACTGAAACCTACAAATCGTTTTATAGCTCAGGAGAACCTGGGCCATAACACACCAAACCAGCCAGTCAATGTTCCTGCTGTGGTGGTTGCAAATTAGAAAGAGCATGTTCATTGACAGGTAAAACCAATTCACACCCTCCTCAATGCAGTGTGTTTCAGCTTCTCCAGAGAGCTACAGTTTGTTGCTTAACTTGTAAAATCATAATATGAGATGATTAGTTGAATAGACCAAATTCCCTCAGTTTCTGAAGCAATCTCCAAGACAACTTGAACACCACACAGAATTATAGAAAATTAAACACTCATATAAACATAAGCTGTGCAACACCCATTGCTCCTAACATCCAGGTCACCTATCAGACACAATTAGCTTGCAAAATCCAATAGACAAAGAAGTAGTAATTCTTGGCATTCCATTGATCAAAATCCCTGGCTGGATTGAATGCTGTGCAGTGCAACAGAACTTAACATAATTGGTGTAGATCCTTGCAGAGCTGATAGCAGCGATGTCCACCTAGCCATATTTGCCAATTCCTCACCACAACGTTTTGCGTGGAACTTTGCAGTTACACCCAACAGCCTTCACTGTGCAAATCAGGTTCCTATTTCATGGCAAAACAGCATTGTTTCTTGGCAAAACATGCTTATATTCATTAGTACATTCTCCTCAAGATCTTGTGGAAAGAACACCAACTTTAGTCTTACAGATGATGATAATTTAATTCTCTTTCTTTTCAGGTTTGCCAGTGATCAGGGAGAGACATATTTTGGATACAAAAAAGTCTTTGTACATCTTGCTTCCTCTGAAAGTTGCCACACAAAAAAAAAAAATGGGAAAAGTGTGGGGCAAGCTTGTTAGTCAGGTTGAGACTTGAGACCAATCCTGTGTTCATCTCAAGATGGGTGATACAAATTGTTTTATAAATTCCAAAGTAATCCCCATAGCACCACAAAAGAACTGTACAAAGGGCAGGGTACAGATTTCATATCAGCACGGAAAGTGGTAAACAAACAATGTGATTTGGAGGATCATTCATATTTCTTGTACAGTTCCTTGTACAGCAAACAAGCAATGCTTATGCAACAGTCTTTGAGTTCACATCTCTTGACTGAGTGTAACCGACATACTGGAAAGAATTGCTGTATGCACCGACTTTTAGCACAAGAATATATCACAAGGATTCGCCTGAAAAGTACTACATACCCAAAGCAATGAAACAACAAAAAAAAGTGGAAACATCTAAAGGCTGGAGCTTGGAAATTGACTATTGCGCCCCCCAAAAGGCTTGCTTTTGGCAAGCAACTAGATTTTTGTCAATACAGTTCTGCAAACATCCAACATCTTATTTTCCATGGCATGATCCATCTTTTCCTCATAAAAGATGGATGATGGCCAGACACATTTTGGTGCTGCACAATTGTGGACTTTGTGTCCTGTTATACACGTTTTGGGCATGGGCATAACAGGACACAAAGTCTATAATGGGCAGCACCAAAAAGTGTCTGGGCATCTCCAGACATATCTTGAATGGGCAAATGGGCAGTCAGGGAAAAAAGAAGCAGGCAGCACAAAAGTACTGCCTGCAATGTGGACCCTTTGCTTGTTTAACGTCTTCCTCAAGGTAACCAGGTCCAGCTCCAGAGGCCTTTTTTGCCTTTTCTTTTACATTACAAAAACCAAAGATCTCATTACCTTTTGCTGCTTCCTTTTTCTGCTCTTCTGTTTCTTTTGCAATCATCCACCATGTTTCTTTACCTGGGCAAGGTTGTTTTTTAGAGGCTTTCAAGAGCCTCACCCAACAAACACTTTGGGGGGCCACTTCCACATTGGCCTTGAGTTAGTTAGATAAAGTGTAGGGTAAAGCCCTAGTACAGGGGGGATTCTCAAAATAAGGGGCTTAGGAGAAGGTGTTAGCTGAGTCTGGCCCCACATTTTGGGAATGTCCCCCACCCATGTTGGGCTTACCTATTGTAAGGCACAAGGCAAAAATTTATCATAAATGGGAAGGTTCTTATGCCTACTCCTCAACAGTGAGAGGGTTCTTACACCTATAAGTAGGCATAGTTTCACTCCCATATGCTTGAGTAGTAGGCATAATATCCCTCTCAATTTCTAGGAGGGAAAATCATGAATATAATGTGCCCCAGTAATATGCATGTAGTCAAGGATATTTATTGGGGGGGTTTTAAAAAGTCTACTTCTGCATGAGAAAGTGTATCTGTGCTGGGAAGGATTCCACCCACCCTTCATGCCTAAACTTGAGGTGAAGCCCACTTTACATATAGGTCATGATCTGAAGAAATCTATAGCCCAATTTAAGATCTTACAGTGTCTTTTTACACCAACTTGAGCCCATACAAAAAAGGTACTTTGGTGGGCCAAAGCAAAATATTCTAAAGGCAATGGGTTCAAGTGCTCACCCTAAAAGGCACCTTTACTTAGGTACAGGAGAACAAGATGAGGCAGATTTGTTCATGTTCCTTTTTCTCCCCCTTTGTTGGGTGCTTTGTTTTTTTCTTTTTCTTTTTTCTTAGGATTGGCAGTTTTTCATGCATGATTTATGTACTATGCAGCTAAATCCTCTTCCTATGGCTGCTGCTCAATACCAGTACAGAACCCGTTTGGGTGTCTTTATTCAGGTTTCTTTGTAAAGAGTTTTCCTGTAATGTGGGAGAGCCGGCACTTCTGCTGGTTCCTCCACTTTGGTTTTGCCCGTTTCAATCAATGGGATGTGAACAAGAGAACACATACACCATCAACCAACGACCATGGGGAACACCAAATATATATAGTCTTGAAGCAACACTGTAGAGATGAGAATTAATTGTCGGAAATGCTGAACTGATGGTGTGGAACACTACTACTTAACAAGATAACTGAATTCTAAACATGTTTGTTATTACATTTGTGAAAACTGACATGTTTGAGAACCCACTGAGTAAGAAAAATATATAAATCCTGAAACCCTGGTCAGCTCTCACCTGCACAAAATACTCTTTTTAATAAGAACCGATCTGGTTATCACAAACCTATCCAAGAACCAAAACTGAGAGGTTTTATTAATAAAAGAAGTGAGAACAGCCTAACACTAGCAATATCCAACATTGGGTGGCTATTGAATTAGCTATGAACAATTATAACCGACAATAATCCAATTGTTTATGTCTTAATCATAATGTCTCAGAATAAAGAAAAAAGCTAATTCATTAAACCATTAAACCAGAGTGAGTACTAGAAATTGCACCAAACCCTCACTGGGTATCAAGATGGGTATCAAAGTTGATAACAATGATTTTTTTAAAATCAAATACCAAGTCTGGATATACAACAATGGTTATCAAAAAATTAAATACCCAATTATTATATAACTACAGTTCTCAAATTTTTTGAGAAAAGTGAAATATCCACGTAACCTGCTGGGTATTTGCCAGTTCTTTCATGAACCTTGCCTGGAACAAATGTTCTTGATTCTGAATTTTTTCAAATACCCAAAATTCAAGGGTATCACTAAAATAAAGTACCCGGCCCACACTGGATTAAACTCCTAAACCCTAAAGGCCCAAACAAAACCCACCCAAGCTAGATTCTAGAGGCTGAATCAGAGCAAACAACCATTCCAGGTTTTGTAAAGGAGTAGATTGATTGCCTTTGTAACCAACCATTCATGGTTTTCAGGGTCAAATAATAATATATTAACTCATCATGTAAGTGCAAGGAAAAAGATATTCTTTCATCACAAACTTTGAATGGTTGGTGAAAGAAAATATCCACCAATTGGCTTGGGTACCTAAATAGCCAAGAAAGTGAATAGATTGAGACTATATGCATTCAAAACCTTAACGCAAATGGTGATTCATGAGTTCACAGAATTTGCAAAGCAATGATCGCCATTCTAACCACCACCCAACCTTTGGACTTAGCTTAATTTTGATAGACCATTATCACACAATGCTAACTTAGTCATGTTCTTCAGAAATCTTTTGTGTGAAATCCTGGATCAAGCTTACTTTTGATCAAATAGTTGAGGAAGATGAAGTTGTCCATAAAGACTGGACACTAAGGAACACTTAATTTATTATTATTGCCATTAATTGAACAAATTACCCACCTAAATTTGGCCTTTTATGTACACTAAACATGGTGCTAAAGTCTACTACCCCTCACACAAAAGTAGTTGGGTAGCATTATAGGTACTACTATCCATAGATTCACTCGGATGAGTACATGCTTCATTTGTAAGGAGGTGCAAAAATTGTCAAAAAAATAGTTTTTTTTTTTCTTTTGCAAAATATCTTCTGGAGTTAGATTTTATTTCATTTTTCCTGTTTATGTCAATTCTCTATTTTCCATATTTTCTCTATTCAACTCCTCCCTCGTGCCTCCCCAATTTATGGATGGGTTGAAAAATGCAGAAATAGGAGACCAAAGGTGCTTATGTCTCAAAGGTAGGCTTTTGATGGCATAATCCATTTCTGTGTTCTATTCAGTCACTATTGTTTTCCTATGTGGTAGGGTAGAGAGGCTGGTGTCCAGACACTTAGTGTCTCAGAGGTCTGCGAATTTCTGGAGAGTGCTCCTATGAATTTCATGCCCAAAGAGGAATTGTAGCCCTATTATTTGCGCACCCACAGAAAGTTAAATCGTTGAAAAAGATGAAGAAATGAGTCAGATATGACCCTCCAAAGTAAGGGGGGTCAAGTGGTGAAAACGAAAAACCACCGCACACTTGGAAGACTATTATCGAACACCCAAAAAAGTATTTGAAAGTCGTTCTATTTCCTTCATGATTCCAAGAGGATTTGTAGATCATAAGGTTGCGCTCTTATAGCACTTTAAATCACTTAAATTGAACAAGAAATGAGAAAGTTATGAGCATTGAAAGTAAGAGGGGTAGAAGAGAAGAAAAACGGGTTTTATCACTTGGAAAAGCTTATTTCTCTTCTTGCTCTTCTACAATTACTCCTTTGCCTCTGCTGTTCAAAGACGAATTGAAGAGCTCAAGTTAGCGCTCCCATAACGGTTTAAATCACTCAAAATGGAGAAGAATTGAGAAAGATCTGCCAAAGTGTTCGGTGATGGGCTGTTCTACCCTACACACAACTGTCTGAGGGCTCTCTCTACCTGTTTTTTTATTGTGTCAATTTCATTGAATCAATGGTTGAGATACGTGTCTGTAATTACGCATTGGAACAAGCCCTCAGAACTTGCAACAAGACCCACCATTACCACCGCACAAACAACATCTCACCCTACCAGACTTGTAGATGTGAGGGGCCGGCCTGGTACCCTATGAGGTCTGTTCCATTATACATGACTCTCACTCCACCAACAAGAAGAAGCATCAAATCCGACAGAAGTTCGGGTGAAGGATGAGTACTACACAAAGAAGTGGGAGAGAAGTTGAACAAAGTGGGTGCAGAATCTGTGCCCAAAAGACGGGAATGCATAATGCCACCCCCACGGCCTCTTCCCTTTCACTACTTTTTACACCGAAATATCTCTTTCTTTCCTTTTCCCTTTCATCAACCCTTTTACCAACAATTGTTACCCTAGTACCTTGGCCAATTCGACACTAATTATATATATATATTTTTTTTTTTTAAGTGTTAAAAATTTCAAAAATTATTTCTTCCTAATCAAAAAATATCGTGAAGGATAATAGTGAATATTTAGGAATATTTCATTTGTTGAAATGAATTTTTCAAAATTAATTAATTATTGGATGGGCATGTGTTGAAATGGCCAAGGTACTAGGATACTTCTCCAAATAATAGCACAATTGGTCGCATTTACACTAACGATAAATAAAATCCCCAAGTTTTTTTTACAATTTTTTGATCTAAAAAATTTGGCGAATTTTTCTCAACGCATAGCACAATTAGTCAAATCTACACTATAAATAAATAAATTCCCCAAGTTTGTTTTTCAATTTTTTTGATCTCAAAAATTTGGCGAATTTTTCTCAAAGAATAGCACAATTAGTCGAATTTACACTGTAAATAAATAAATAAATTTCCCCAAGTTGTTTTTTTTTTCAATTTTGTGATATTTGAAAATTGGGCGAAATTTTCCCAAAGAATAGCAAAAGTAGTTTAATGTACACTAAAATAATAACAATTTCCCAAAGTGTTTTTTTTTTTTAAAATTGTGCTATCAGAAATTTGGCGAATTTTTCCCACAGAACAGCACAATTAGTTGAATTTACACTAAAACTACAACAGTTTCCCAATTGTTTTGTCAAGGGACGAGAAAATTTGTCCCCCCCCAAAAAAAAAACATTGGGCCCAGCTTTCTTTTGCTATTTGGATTTTAGTGTAATTTTTTGTCTGGATTTCTTTACTCTCGTCCTTCAGTTGCATTTTCATAGCTTGAGGTTGCTTGAGTTTTGTGTGCTTTTTTTCAAAAATTAAGACAAATTGAAGGGGTTGCTATGGTCGAGTTGCATTGATTTTGTGTTTGGAGCTTTCCTTCGATTTTTGGAGCTCTTTTTGTGTTGTCTGTATTGTTGGAGCAAAAGCCTTCCCTGTATTGTTTGTTTGTTTGTGTTTTTGGGGGGGGGCGGGAGTGTGTCGCACTAAGTGTGTTTTTTACTAGATCTTCTTCTGCCAGGCGTTTCGTGATTCCGGATTTGAACTAGTTTTCGGCAATAATCTTCCTTTACTTGGAGTGTTGTAGATGCGAGTTTTGTGTCGAGATTTATCTCACAAAGATTGGAACTTCAAGGATCGATCTGAATTCTCTGTGTGCTTTTGTGGCTTTCTCGTTTGCATGGCTTTGTAAGGTCCTCTCTGATCTACCTAGAGATCTTTGCGTGCAGATAGACTCTGCTCCCGTGCCGGTGCGACAAGCAAGAGACCTCACTACAGTTTCTTCAAGCTCAAGGAAGTCGTGAGTAAGAAAGAAAGAAAGAAGTTCGTGAGCTTGGAGGGACTTGGAGTTTTTTGCTTGTCACTTTTTTTTCCTAGGGCGAGGAAGAGGAGAAGAGAGAACAAGTGTAGGAGGAGGAAAGCTCTCAAGATGGCGGCGGCGGTGGCCGCAGCCGTGAGCTTGACGCACAACCATACCTACTTTACAGGATTGTATCAGAATTTCGCAGTGACGGCAAGGAGTTCTGCGAGAAATTCATTGCCACCGCCGCGGCCGAAGAGAGTTGCGAAACTTGGAATACAAGGGGGAGGAAGATTTACCGGCTTCAACATCCTCCCAGGCTCCTCTACTGTCTTCCCGTCTGCCGCTTGCAGGAGCAACAACAGTAATGGCGAATCCAAACTCATATTGTCCACGGGAGTCGTCTGCAACCTCATGTCTTTCGACAACGCAGGGAGTACAAGCGCGGATGATGATTCAGATGATGCCGATGCCGCCAGCAGCGTCTTCAGCGAAAATGACGAGGACTACGTGGATTGCAGCATCTTGGAAGCACTGGAGGTGAAGAGCGGGCCAGAAGGATTCTTGATCAAGATGAGAGACGGATGCTACGTCAAGTGTGTGCACAACAAGCTGGAAGACCGTGGAAGCTTCAAGCTCCCCGACTACGCTCCGCAACCGGCGATCGTGCTCCAGACCAACGACGGCTCCAATCTCCTCCTTCCCATTATCGTCTTACAGCTCCCTTGTACCATGCTCTTGGAAGCTGTCCGCGAGTTTCATGTGGCCAGACCCACTGTGTACCAGGTGATGCGCGACATGCTCCAGTTGATGGGTTACAAAGCTACTCTTGTGAGAGTCACAAAGAGAGTCCATGAAGCTTACTATGCCAGAGTCTACTTGATGAAGGAATCAGAAGGAGAGGAAGAAGCTCAAGAAGCTGATCAAGAATCTCAAGCTACAACAGTGAGCTTGGATCTTCGGCCTTCTGATGCAATCAACCTGGCGGTGAGGTGCCAGATCCCCATCCAAGTGAACAGGCAACTGGCCATCGGTGATGGGGTCAGGATTGTGACCGAGCTTGAGAGGCTACCTGCACCCGCCTCGGTGCGCAGTCTTCATCAGAGGTTGTCGTCGTCGGCAGCAGCTTCAGCTTCTTCTTCGCTCATGGATCTTGATAGACCGGCGGAGACAGAAGGAGAGTGCCAGTCTGAGGCCCTGGAATTCGACCTCTTGAGAAGCATGTTCATCGCCGCCGTGGAGGAGAGGTACATCGATGCTGCAAAGCTGCGTGACGAGCTCGCGGACCTTCGATCCAAGAACCGCACGCAGACACAGACATGAGAGTTGAGAGCTCCTGTATTTATGCACCTTTCATGCCTCCATTCTTGTACCCATCATCTAGCCTCTCTCTCCCAAAACATTTGTTGACAAGATCTCTTCCCAGAAAACAATTTACAATACTAGATATGATGAGCTTGCCATAGATGCACAGCCCATGTTCATTTCCCATGCTTATTTTACCTTCATTACCATCTCTTTAGTTAGTGAGGAGCATCTTTGGGCTACAACACAATGCTGCTGCAGATCATTGCAGGATTGTGGCAGTACCAAACACCCAGCTCCAATATATTTGCAGTTTGCACAGGGAAGTTATCAAGAATCAGGAAGAAGCACTTTCAAGATCCATGGCTTCCAGTTCTGGTGCCAAGATCATGATGAGCAGGGGCAATTCCACATGCAGTTTGTATTATAGGGGAGATCCAAGAACTGAGAGGGGGCTTTGAGACTAAAGCTTCTAGAGTCCAGGCCCCTCATCATCATCATCATCAGACATGTAAATGAAAAATCTTGGACCACAGAGAAGATGAAAATTATTCTTGGCTGATTGTAAAACAGGCTTGATCAATGAACTTTGCTGGAATTATTGGGTCATGGTTTTCAATCTAGGTTTCAAATCTAGTGCTGCAGGTTATCATCCTCTTCTTTCATGGGTGCTTGCTGTGAGGAGAAAATCACTGCAAAGTTAATGAGCAAAATTGATGCATGGAATCTCTATCTGATAAAGATTGCTTATGTTTTTGGAGCTGTGTAACACAGCTCTTCAAAGGGGTGAAAATGTGAGCACATGTGGGTATTGTTTCTCTTCTATGGGCAACATTTATGGTGCACTAATTGTTAGCCACTGCCATATATAGTCATTACATTCTTTTGTACATCACATTCAGAATTTGGTTAGTTGCAGTTGTGATCATCTACTGGTCCTAATTCTTGAGTGGCACTCATGTGGTTGACTTTTCTTCTTTGTGGATTCTGTTTTTTGGGAAGACAGGGCTAGGTGCCAAAAATGAGAACTTGAGCGTTACATGAATTCAGGGCAAAACAGACAGAACTCTGTTAAGTATTTCTGTTTTTGGTGTCTGTTGTGAGATGCTGTATGGTTATTCATGTCTCATGTATGATGACTAAAGGTCAGAATTTCCAGTATGTGAGGACCATCTATGGAAGGAGTGGAGAAGCCCAAAGACATCCATTACTTAGAGGTTTCCTCAGTAACTTGCACACAGAAGTTTCTCTGGGTGGATTCCAGCTGCATCAAGGTCTGTTTCTAGATCTAACTGTAATCATTGAATTCCTAGGAGAAGGTTCTCCAGTTTGTCCAGTTATGGATGTTGTTGAGCAATGAATGTTAATGCTGAGAGTAATGAGAGTCTGAACTGCAAGCCCATGCTGTTATGGTGGTGCAATCAAACTCATCAACCAGTTCATTGCTTGTCTGCATTCCATGATTCCCAACAATTTGTTTAAAATGCCACTTTTTGTCTTCTGAGAATGGAAGTACATTTCATGGAAAGTTTTTTGGGTGCATCATGACATTACATACTTACCTTTCACTAGTTCTGGAGATTGGGCTTCTTCTACTCTTGAGTCTAAAGCAGATAGGAAGCTTTCAACTTTAAACTTGCATAGCTAGTATCTTTCTTTCTTTGTGGTATAAGCAATGGCCAGGTGAACATTGATGCTACTTTTGACTCTGTAGCTGTTACTGTGGAGGCTGATCAAATTGTTACATCATCCAAGCCTCAATGAATCAAATCAGCTTTTTTTTCAAAAAGCAAAGCATACAGATGCCCTTTTGGGTCCTACTGAAGGAGACCTTTTCTATACCCACTCCTTTTGCAGGGCCCAAGTATGGAACGCATTATATTATCTTCTTCTTAGGCAAGTTAGGCAGTGAGAAGACTTTCTTTCTGGTAAAATCAATGGGGGGCATTTACAGCTGCAAATCCACTACATAGTAGATCTCCCTCTTTTGCTAAAGACTTGTTCTGTTGTGCTTTGCATTAATTTGGTGAGGTGCCTCTCAAGTTCAATTTTGTTTTTTTGCAATGAGCCAATTTGATTGGCTTGCATGGAAAGTCCACTCTCCACACCAAACACAACTTGAGAACCCCTCCCCCCCCCTCCCCCCAACCATAAGGAAAAAAAAGGGAGGCCCCTTCACTCCATGATGCTCCTTGTCATTGGTTGCATGGAAATTCTATTCATAAAATTGGCTGCCACTATTTTTGGCCTGGACTAATAGCCCTTCCCAAGAACACGCTACCTATTGGGCCTTAGGATTGAATTAGCAAGGATTTGCATTCTTATGTAACAGTTTCCTCTTATAAAGATCATGGTCCAGAGTCCAGACTAATTTTGGGTGAGGACATCAATTTTAGTAGGGTATGTATGACTGACAATCAGCACTTCTTTGTGGAATATTTATTTACTTTACAAAACAAGGTTCAGCAGTTTCAAATTTAATTTTCCACAATCGAGGAATATGTATGCAAAGCGCACCTTGTGTTGTGTATTTGTAACCAGAACCCAATGGTTGGGATGAGAGTTCTAATTTCGACAACTTTGGGAAATATCAATAAATTTTTCTCTTTCTTTGGGCTAGACCATTTGCAAATTATTTTTTGGTGAACATCAGTCCCAGGGTATATAAGCCAGTGGTTGAGGGCAAATATAAAACTTCAAAAATTACATCAGTGAGGTGACGGTGTATCATCTAGGCTTGAAAAAGACTCCACATATCCATCCATCCACCCACCTACTTCCTCCTCAATATCATCATGCATTTGGGTTTCTTTTGCACCTTTTCTGAATCAAACTGGCATCAAGTGGAGTACCCCAGTTACAGGAACTTTTCTCCCATCTTGTTCCCTCCTTTTGTCAGATCCTCTTCTGAATCTAGACTGCCATCTAGTGCAGTCAGGAGGGGATTAATATAAGGTTTCACCAATGCATGATCAGGCCCACCATTATCTATCTCTGTGCACTGAAAATGTTTGGTAGGCCAATTCTTTTAGAAGAATATGGTGCAAAGTTTAGCAAGACATTTGTTTAGGGTTCTTAATTCGAGATTTGACAAATACTAGTTTCCATGTTTTGGGATTTTGTCACATACCCCTTGAGTTGAAAATGTTGTCACCCATGCGCAACATGAAAACTGAAACTTCCTCCTAATACAAAAGAGTTTTACACTTCAGCTACCCACAAATAGTAACTTCAACACCAACCAACGTAAACAAAAATTGTTTGCCCATTGAGCTGAATGTTGTCATCCATGTGCAATATGCAAGCCAAAACTTTCTCCTAAATCAAAGAGTGTACATTTCAGCCACCAAGCAATAGTAACTTGAACACCAACAAATTAAAAACACAAATTGTTTTCCATCCCATTGTGCTGAGTATATTTATCACCCATGTGCAACATGAAAAGCTGAAACTTTCTCCTAAAAGAAAGAGTTCTATATTTCAGCCACCAACAAGTTGTATGGTAACTCAAACACCAACAAAATAAACACAAATCGTTTGTGACCACCATCATGACTATCAATGAGATTCAATGATATTGTCCTGAGTCCTGACTTCTAAAATAAATTGATCTACAAACTCTGCCTCACCCTAGTTTGTAATTTCTAAAGATTTGTTCTGGAATATCTACATGCTTTTATAGACAAACTAGACAAAGGATACTTTGAGGACAGCCAGGTTCTTTGAGGAGGAGGCCTTGAGAGTTGTCCAAAAATACTGGATGCTAGTGAGGCCATGTTGCCTCAGTTGCTCCCCCATGTTCTATAAGGTGTTTTGCCATTCCTTCTGCTGTTCCCAATGGTCCAGTCTGCTCTCTCTCCCTTGCTCCAAATTGAAAAAAGCCTATGGAATACCATTTGCTCAGCTACTTTGCCAGGTTCACTTGTCCTGTTGCTAAGTCCACTTTGCCTTACAGTGTGAAAGTGTAATGCCTTCCCCTATGCTTAACCATTTGACTCATTTGCACCAACACACCCCAGAAATTCATCAACATTAGACTCCAAAAGTGAAAACCTTCACACCAAGCAATTGCTGACTGAAGCTGCCCTGAGCCTCCAATCATGCGATCTACACAGCTACCTATACACCAAGATTGAAATGGAGAGCCCTGGTAGTTTGCCGAAAACAAAACTCTAGCCCTAATGAATGAAATCTTTTCATCTTACACCAATTTTGGTCACAAATTGATGTCCAATTTTCATTTTCTTTTCCTCTTCACTTCTTGTTGAAGTGTTTTGTACCAATAAACTTTGGTATGTTCACATAGAAAAATAACAACTACAAAGAAGAAAGACTCTTGAACTAGACTAGGATCTAACAGTGTTCCAGTTAGGCTTTTCAAGTTTCTTATTGCAAGCTGTTTATGATACTTTTTTTGATGTATTGATCATGTCTCCATGCTTTGAGACCCTGTTGAGGTTTAGATATTCATAATGCTCCAAGCCTTACCAGTTCTGTGGTTTTAATTTGTTTCCTGCTTTCATTAGAACCGCATGTGGTGCTTTGTTGTATGGAGCAGGTGGCAGAGAGCAGCAATGTGTTAATTCTTCCAGTGAAGCCCCAGATGGATATGTTGCACAGGACCCTACATCCGGACAGTGCTATGATGATGTGGTCAGGGGGTTTTCATGTAGACATTTCAGGAGTTGATGCTCAATACATCTTGTCTTTAGAAAATCCAAAAATGAGAAATTGTTGATGACTGTTGAGAAGTTGGTGATGGATTTTGTCCAAGGACCACCTACTAGTGTCAATTGCTGCTGGCATTTCCTTTTCAAAACTGTCTATCAATCTGCAACTAGGAAGAGGAATCTTCCTGAAGTCCTTACCAGAAGGACTATGACACTCTTCTGGAACCCTTGTACTAGTTGAACATTATGTCATTTACTGGGAGAAGCAAGTCTGTGATCTATTGTGGTGTGCTCAATGAGTGAAAGCTTACCCTAAAAGCACTAAGAATAGATCAGGCCACAAATAATCTTCCTTTCTTTTCAACCCAAGGCATTAAATTATTTAATTACATTGTGTACAGTATGCACCAAATGATGCAAAATGAAGGCTCAAGGTGGGGTACTAAAGGCAATCTTGCCCACAAGTGCAATAGTCACATTGTGGGGGGGGGGGGGGGGGGGTTTAATCTGTTTAATATAATGTGAT
>Ga0116231_10001923_pt1 | contig 43253 bp, 42 predicted proteins | sample S1TSphgellanicum_2_FD_89695 | JGI IMG/M metagenome (GOLD analysis project Ga0116231, IMG submission 89695) | Host-associated microbial communities from peat moss isolated from Minnesota, USA - S1T2_Fd - Sphagnum magellanicum MG | ecosystem: Host-associated > Plants > Peat moss > Unclassified... | reverse complement strand
GTTTTTGTGGAATCGGTGTAAGTTTTGTGTTTTTGGTTTTTTTTTTTTTTTTGGTGCATTCCCCCTAAGTCAAAAATTTTTTTTTTTTTTTTTTTTTTCTAACAGTGGGTGGAGTCTAAGGAGAGAAGAAACCAGAGAAGTAGTAACTGGACAATGATTGATGAGTTCACGAAAACCTTGCGCAAACTTTCACAAAACTCCCCAGGCATGTCTGATGCTACTACGTCGTATACTAGAGACATATTGAATACATCATCATCATGATGATGGTGCTGAATTTTGTGCAATTCTGAAAGTCACCACAGATGCTGTCTCTCCAAATCAGTGTTGTTGGAAAATTCTTCACATGTATATGAGCTGCCTGAGTTTTTTGTGATTCTTAAACCCTGGTATTTGATGATTCTTAGTGGCATTCTGTTTACAATAGCTTAAGCTACCTCTTCAATGGCAACAACTTTTGTTGCAGGTCAATGATGCAAAATGCAGATGACAGAGAATGCACGTGAAGCGTTTGAAGGAGATGATGGTCAACAAAAAAACTTGCAATAATTGGGAGACAAGGAAATCTGGTGACAATTCAAAGTGTGTGTGCTGTTTGTCAATCCACACAGGGATTTACTAATTTCAACATCACATGCAACCAGGCGTCAAACCATGTTGCAGATAACATTGTCTAAATGTCCATGCAGATAACTCTTCAACATATGCAACTCCTTGAGGTATGTAGCTCACTCTGTAGTGAAAAAGTCATCAATCTGCTCCTCCTTTCTCTAAAGCTTTGGTTTTTCCAAGAGCGCAATGAATGCAAATTGGGAATCAAGTTGACAACACCCACTTTCTATTTAAATGGAGATTTCTTGATTCTCATGAGAGTTATTTTCTATTTGAATGTGATGTCTGAATTTTAAGCAAGTACAAGAACTTTTGTCGTTTCTCAGTATGACTGGAAGAGAGATAACTTCAGTAATTTCAGCCATCAGGTTTGGTGGCGATGACACAGACTGAAGTTTGAAATTCGGAAGAGCCAACAAACAAGTAGTTGTAAATCACATGCATTTCTAGCATTCTGTGTAATTGTGTTAACTGGGTATGTACCAGACAAGTTGCTGGTAAGGCATTAAGATCAGAGGTTCTATTCTTGATGTGTTTTCTCTTGTTAATAATTCCAAACTTTTGTTTCCATGGTGTTTTCTCGTTTGACATTTTCCAAACGTGTCTCTTCTGTGGTGTTTTTGTTGATCTCTCAAAAGGTTGTTTTTTTGTTGCATTTCCATTATGACAATCAAGCCCATTCTTTGGGATCCACACTATTTCCATGCTCCAAATGTAAGAAGAATTCCTGCATTCTGATAGAAGTCAATCACTTAGATAGCATTGGAAAATTCATGCTTCTGTTCGTAAAATTTGTGGGAATTAATCGTCTGTGTGTTTTGTGTCTAAGGTTGGTAGCAGAGGTACGAATTGTGTGCAACTGACTGCGGTATAATCATGTGACCCACTTTGACTTGGATGTTGGGCACAAGATTTTGATTCATTTTGTGAGCTCAGGGAATGTGAGTTTTTCATATCCTCAAAAAGGCAATACACTATACACCTCAAAATCTAATGTGCAATTCATTTGCATGAATAGTAGGTTAATTGCAGAGTCAGGTTCCAGACAAACTGTAATTCTACAAGGTGTAGCGCTGTAAACTAACAATGCAATGGTTAGATGAAGCAAACCTGAAACACCATGATGCTGGTTGGATCACCTCGTGCTCCTGCTCCTGCTGCAAATGTCTAATAGTTGTATGTCACTACCATGAACCCCCTACCTGCCCCATCCACAGACCACCTCCACTGTCAGATACTAAGATGGTATTGGAAAGCAGGTTCTTGAACATCACCAACACCACTTCTGATCGAAGTATGGATTCTAGGAGGAAAGTCTCAGCAATCGTAAAGTCTCGTTGTTTTCTTTTCAGTGTATTTTGAGGACATAGGTCCTACAGGACTAGCTTGGTGTTAGGGGACTTAGTAGTTAGAGTCCTTAACATCAAGTGTGAGTGCACCTTAAGGATGGTCACTATACATATGTACTCAATTGGGGTCTAGAATGTGCCCCTTTGCCATCTGACAATGATTTAATATATGTCTGGGTTGGATGACTTGTAGTTGTTGGAAGAAGAACCAATAAGGACACTCATAATAATAGCAATTTCTGGAGCCCAGTGGAAGCCACAATGTGTACAACAAGGGCACATGGTTTCGATAAGTTGTGTGGAGATTTTGATCTGGATATTTTGGACAGTTTTGAAGATCCTGAATTAAGCCAAACAAAGTATTTCCATCTAGGGTTTGCAAGGAGTTCCTATATGCAATATAATTCCAAGCCATAAATGGGTTTAAATTGGATGGAAAATGGGGCTCAAGTTTAATGGCATGGCCTGTCGGGTATCAATTCATAAGTCAATCGGCAACAACAAAATATGAGAATGGTTTTTTTAGGTTGCTATTGCATACAATACAAATGTTGGGATTTGCAAAAATTTTGCTTTTGTTTTCACTAATGTGGTTTGTGCCATTGGCCCAAGTGTGAACTCATTACCCAATTAATTTCTCCTTCCAAATGATTCTTAAAATTCAATATATCTTTCACCAAAGGTCTAAAAATGATGAATCACCTCCAAGAAATCTCACACATTAAGAACTTTTCAATAGTACCAACGCCGCTCCCTGTTTTCGCTAGAAAACATTTACTTTTGATTTTGCTGAGTTTGCTTTGACAAAATTATTCAATATTCCATTAACAGTACCAAACCACCTTGGTGCACCCCTACTTACTATGGACTATCCAGTGATATCAAATCCCGAGTGCACAAAAGGGGGAGCGGGGTGCACCATGGTTTATTTGGGAGATCTCAAACCCGCAAACAAAACAAACAAACGGGTTTCCTTAATAAATAGTTAGTCAATCAGTTGTATGGTACAAGAATACTGGTAGCAAGAACACCCCCCAAAAAATAAAAATAAAAGCCTTTCTAGTGAGTCACTTGCCCTGCAATTTCCTCAATCTTGGTGCCACATTTAAGAGCCTGGTGCTGTATTTGATTGATTGTTTAAAATGTTTGTCAACAGAGAAGCCTTTTGGGGTGATTAAGGATCTGTTTCCACACCAGTCTAATGGAAAGCCGTTGACATAGGGCTTTGTTTCCTGATGCATGGACAGTTTGCTTTCAAATGGACAGCTCCAAGTGTGGTGAAAATATGTAATTTATCGTGTTAGGAATTTTGGGAACACATGTTTTCAACTACTGTGGTGAGTCGGAATTTGATTCATAGCTCTCAGAGCTCGTGCAATTGGTCGATCGATCAATGTTTGATTAATAGAGCTATGAAATGACTGTGAGCACAACTAGTTGAAAAGACAAAATTGAAAGTTACTCTAATGTAGCCTAGTGGAAAGACAACCTAACTAGATAGCTTCCTTATGATTTCAGTTCATCTTGGGTAGGGCTTCCAAGTAAGGGGACTTCAGCCCCAACAATCTTCTCAAGGTTGGCAAGATTTGTAGAAGTTGAACCTACATGCATGATAGAAAGTGGGTCATGGATCAGTTCGGAAACTGAGGATTCATGGTTGGGTTTTCTTCACTTTTGCAAACTAAAGAAAACCAAAAAATAAAGGAAGAAATAGTATATTCCTTGGTATACTTCTCGTAAATCATGAAACATCCAAAATGCAGGTGCTTGCTTACAAGCCCTGAATGCATCTACAAATGTAAAATTATTGTATAGGAAAGGGGATTCTAAGGTAGTCTGTCTGGTGAACCTACTTAGTGAGGCAAGGACAACAACTTTGATAAAGATTGTCCAACAACAGCTTCTTAGTGTCTTCTTCTCACCATCATAATGTCGTTCCCTTAAGTTTTTATCCCACTTTCATCATCAGATTCTCTCCCCTTTTTTGTCCAATCGTATGGTTTGATTGGTGGCCCATTTTCACTTCCCAGTGCAGCAAAAGTCAGGTTGGTCAGAGTATACCAACTTTGAATAAATGTTAGTTATGTGGACAGCTATAAGTGGCCCACAATGTGTATTATTTTACTATCTTTTGTTCGTAGGTGGTGGTTATGGAATAACTTTTACAACATAAATAGACGGCAAATATTTGATGGATGCCATTCATTCATTATGTAGCACAATATATGCATTAAATTATCATTAGAAATTGTTTCAAATTTCAATATAAAAACCCTTACAATGTAGAGAGCCATCCTCATGACAATACAACACACTACCCGTCATATTCCACACACCATGTAAGGTGCCATCCTCTCTATAACTAAGAAATTGTAGCTAGCTCTTCTGCATCAATGCATATGAGTGCCAAAACTGAACTCTAATAGCACATCAAATGTCAATCAGGTAGTAGTAACATTACAAGCTGCTCTTCTGGTTCTTTCTAGATTGTAGTAAGGAGTTGTTGGTAACCAGTTTACCTGTTCTGGGGTTGTTCTAGAACCCACATAATTCGTTCTTGTTTTTGTTGGCTCTACCTGGCAGGGAGAGACTGCAGAACCATGTAATTTTCATTTGGTCCCACATTTTGAGGACTGTTCACCAGATGATGTTGTTGTTGTTGTGAGTTCATGTTTTCTAGAACCCTTCTTTTTGAGAACCTCAATGATGAACTTCACAGATGTCTCCTAATTTTAACTGTTGCTGGTGTGAACTTTGAACTTGCCATAAAGGATAGAGCTCCATTCTGTGATAAGCCCACTTGTTCGACTACCCACTTGTTGGGTTGCAGCAACTTGCAACTATACCATACTGGCGAGCATCTAGCATTGATGGATTGCTCTAATTTCTTTCTTCCATCAAAAGACGAGAGAGGAGTTGACAAGGATCAAATCTTGGGCTCTTCTTCATTTGAGAGACTCTTAAGTTTTATAGAAAGGGAACAAAAGCTGGAGTTTTTTTTCTTCACATTGCTGGTTTTGGGGTATTCTTTTCTCAGGTAATGTTTTATGTACTCTTCTACAGCTTTTTACTTAATTGGAATTGGTAGTAATCTGCTAGTTCTACTACTCCGAAAGGCCACTCATGGCTAAAAGTAAAATACAAATGTCCCAAATATGTTATGCCCCTAGTACCTTAATGGATAGAATGATAATTAAGTTATTTATTAATTTGTCAAATTTTTGAGAAATTTAGTGTGTAAAGCCCTGAAAATTTGAAATTTCATGTTGCATTTAGTGTCAAAAGTTTGGGAAAACCTAAAGATTTTTATAAGACGTAGTCATTAGCATGTTTTTCATTATCACCAACCACTTGGCTTGGTTGATAATACGGGCTTGAGCTTTGGCGAAGAATGGGATATTGTGGGTGCAAATGTATGGTGAATATTATTGGGTAAAACTCGAAATTTGAATCAAGATTATTTCAAAAGCATATTTCATTAAAAATCAGTATTTTATATCTTTCATCCATCATCAATAACAGAAATCTTCATGCATGCAACTGCAATCCATTGCATTTAAAAATTGGTAAAGATGAATTTAAACATGATGCACAAGAATACAAAAACATAAAGAAAGACAAACCGCAAAACAAGAATCAAGAAATGGAACACATGAATGTTGTATTAAAATGGATGAAAAATGATAGACATCCTCATTTTTATGTCAAAAATATTAAATATTTCAAAAATGCAAGCCAAAAATCTTTGAATAGTTATATACTATATGCCAAAATCCACCAATTATTCTCCACTAAGTTGTCATCAAAAAAAAAAAAAAACCAGGCTGGGTGAAGAAACTAGCTGAGAGTCCTCTTGTTTTTGCATCTATGTGCAAGAAGGGATGCAGCAAATGCAGATTTGGTGGCCGATAGATGATGGTGCAAAGATATACATGAGAGATGTTGAAGAGGATGCAGAGCTGAGTGTGCACCAAAGTGGTGATGGCAGCCATGGAATTTAAAAAATATAGAATTAATAAATATATATATATATATATATATATATATATATATGAAGTGATTTTGAAATTTTTTAATCACCAGATTTCTTATGTTTTGTTAAATAAAGTTTGAGTAGCAAAAGAATTATAGAAATATAAGTAAAGATTTGTATTTCATAATTGGTCTTCCTAAGGATGATCCTAACTTTTTCTACATCTTCCTATCAATGATGATAGCCACTTTCACTACAAACAAAAGTTCCTTAAAAAAAAACACTAATGCAGAGCATCCTTCTTTTTCTTTTCATTGGTGCAATTTCGCCAAAAAAAGAATTCAAAATTCAACAATTCAGTGATTTTGGAGGTTTTCAATTGTTGGAAGTGAAAAAAAATAAATCATCAAATTTGTATAATTTTTTGTATAGTGTGTAGCAAAAAATATGTACAAAGATGATTAAAGATTTTTATTTCATATTTGGTTTCGAGCCATATTTGGCTAAATCTTCCTAATGGTGATTGTCACTTTTTTTCTTAACATCTTCCTATGGCTGATGACAGCTTTGGCTGCAAAAAAAAAATCTTAAAAACAACACAGGTGCACAACAACTTTTTTTTCATCTGAAAAATTTCATGAATAAGCGAGATAATTTTATTTAGTTTTGAAAAATCAAGTGATTTTCGACGTTTTTGATGGCCAGAAAGCAAGGGGGGAAAAGTAGAAAAAATTGACACATTTCTATATTTGGTTTAAAGTGTGTGGCAAAAAAAAAAATCAAGATTGAACTAAGATTGGTATTTCATATTTGGTTTATAGCCATATTTGGCTAAATCTTCTTACAAAGGAAGATTGCCACTTTTTTTCTACATCTTCCTATGGATGATCACCACTTTAACTACAAACAAAAATTCCTAAAAAGACAACACAGGTGCACAACAACTTTATTTTTCAGTTGGCGAAATTCACCAAAAAGTGAAATAATAAATGAAAGACTTGAAAATCAAGTGATTTTGGAGGTTTTCAATGGCCAGAAATGAGGGGGCAAAAATCACAAAACTTACCATATTTCCATATTGGTTTAATGTGTATAAGAAATTTTTTTATAAAGAGATGAATAAAGATTTGTACTTCATATTTGGTTTATAGCCATATTTGGCTAAATCTTCCTAAGGAAGATCACCACTTTTTTTTAACATCTTCCTATGATGATCACCACTTGGACTACAAATAAAAATTTCTTTAAAAAAAACAAAGGTGCAAAAACAAGCTTTTTTTCATTGGCGAAATTTCATCAAAAAGAAAAATGAAAAATGAAAATACTTGAAAATCAAGTGATTTTAGAAGTTTGCAATGACCTTAAGCAAAGGAAAAAATAATAGCAAAACGTGCCATATTTTTATGATCTGGTTTAAAGTGTGTAAGAAAAATAATTATAAAGAGATGATTAAAGATTTTTACTTCATATTTGGTTTATAGCCATATTTGGCTAAATCTTCCAAAGCAAGATCCCCACTTTTTTTTTTTTGGTTTTTTTTACATCTTCCTATGAATGATCACCACTTTGATTACAAAATAAAAATTCCTCTGAAAAAACACTAATGCAGAGAGAGAGAGAGAAAGAGAGAGAGAGAGAGAGAGAGAGAGAGATGCATTCATTATAAAGAGGACATGGGAAGTAGTACTTGCAAGTTGAGTTGAGGAGCTACTAGGAAGAGAATGACTGAGGAGTAATAATTATGGCACTGCTGCATGTGATCATGGTGTGCAGTGATGTGAGTGAGTGAGTCCCATGAAGCAAATGCTTGTTGCAGCAGCAGCATCTACTACTATGAGCATTTGACTGTAGCAATTGATCTGTGGCATTATAATCATGTATCACATGATCAGGTCCTACCATTTCTGAATTAACCCAACAACAACAATAACAACAATAACAACAACAAAACCCAATTAATGGAGTTGTTTTGATGGTCTCTGCAACAAGCAAGTTCCCCAGCAACTTCTCATGTGCTGTTGTTGTTGCTGCTCCTACAGTACTAAAACCATGCTCCTCTTCTGCTCCTCCTCTTCACATTACAGCAGCCAGTTTGCAGTAGCCAGCTGAATTTCTTGGACTCTAGCTGCCTGCATCTATTTCCCCCCCCCCCCCCCCCCCCCCCCCCCCCCCCCCCCTCCCCCCCCCCGCCAACAATTTGACCACCCGTTTTTCGCTTTTCCTTCTTTGTCTGGAAGCTGGCACAGAGTAAAAGTTGTTGGCTCAGAACTTTGTTGGGTACTAATTGCTTTGAAGGAAAGGAAGCAAGCAAGCAAGCAAAGAAAGGTAGGAACAAAGCAAGTCTAAAGGAAAGAAAGGTAGGAGCAAAGGAACAAAGGTAGGAGGAAAGTTCAAGGATTGAAGGAAGTTGGAAGGAAGGAAGGAAGGAAGTTGGAAGGAAGTTGGAAGGATTGGGGTTGGAGCTGGAAGTGTTTGAGGGAGTGTTTTTTTTATTTATTTATTTTTGTTGCTGCTTGTTTGCAGATCTAGTGCACTGATTATTGCAGTAAGTCTAGTTTCATGGTTTGGGTACTGCTCATGGATGAAGCATGAGCAGCAGCTGCAGCTGCTGGGGGAAGATATGGGTTTTGATGCTGCACAACAACAAGCTAGCTGCTGCATGATGCAACTGAGCTCACTAGCTGTGTGTTTGTGGGTGCTCGTGGGGCAAGAGTCCTAAGAATGGGAGCTGGAGCTGCTGGTTTTCATGTGCAGCAGCTTGATATAATTCCTGGACAACAAGAAGTATTAGCTGCAGCTAGAGGAGGTGGAGGAGTTTTCTGATGAACAGCTGCAGCTACTTCTGGTGTGTACACATGTGAAGGATATTGTTCAGTCGATGTTTTGCTGCAGGTGTGTTCTGTTGGGTCATGTCGCAATTAGATTTTTTCTATTTTGGTTTTGTTTTGCAGCTGCCAGCTTTAAGGATCTGTCCATGATCATATTGCAGCATGTTTCATACATGAGCTTCTTAGTTTTTTCTTTCTTTCTTTCTATCATTGATCCCATCTCATGTGTGTCGTGTATTATAACGTCGCTCATGGTGCATCGTCACCGATTGCCTTGTCACAGAAGAAGCCGGATTTGTTCGCGGTCTTTAATCGCACTAGTACTTCTTCTACAAAGAGAAAAACAGCATGTGATGATCTGCAGTTCTTTTCTAGCTGCTGCCGCTGCAAGTTTGTGCGAAGTCATCAAACCGCGTCGACTACGTGCAGGGGCTGCTGCTGCTGCACTACTAGGGACAAAGGTTGGAAGACTTGCAAGACCCTGCTTTTGCAGCAGCAGCTGCTGCTTTCATGTACTAGATACTAGACTTGGTTCTCATGCCGGACAACAATCAGTCAGTCCTACTTAGATCCCTTGCACTTGCAGGCTGCAGAAGTTTGATCTTGAAGTTGTTGATCAAGCCGCTCATGAAGCAGTTGGATATATAAATTGTGCTTTTGTCTGTTAATTCTGTTTGCTTGCAGCAGATCACGTCGTTGCAGGATCGACAGCAGTGCAGGCCAGAGCTGCTGCAATGAGGAAGCCGGTAGGCGCACTAGTGTGCGTGATTACAACATTTGCAATAGTACTCTGGATAGCAACTGTAGCCGCTTCTGCTGTTGCTGCTGCTGATGGCGGAGCTTCGACGAGCGTTGCATCGGTGGCAGCAGCGAATGTCCCAGTGCAGCCGCTGTCGTGCGGCATACTTCCGAGGAACCTGACGCAATGCCAGACGACGGATTGTGGGCAACGCATGAAGCCGCTTATCCCGTGCCTTGATTATCTCCAAGGCTCTGCGGCCTTGCCTTCTGCTACCTGCTGCCTCGGTCTACAACAGCTGAAAGTTGCTTCCTCCATGTGCTTCTGCGACGTTTCTTTCTACCCGCCACCAGCCTTCAACATCTCCATTGCGCTGCAACAGGCCATGCCTGCTTATTGCAACATCACTGTCGACTTGTGTAGTTTCTGCCCTTCCCAACTCATCTCTAGCTCTGCTGCTCAAGATAATACTACCAGTGCCCTCTGCGGTAGTGCTCCAGCTCCAGGTAATTTCATGATGTCTTGTACAACTCCTCTATCATCACAATATTCATTCCCTTGTCACTCATGCTTCTGCTCTTGCTCATCATTATCGTCATCACTGCAGCATTAAGTTTGTTGGTCATGCTCTTCTTGATCATCATCATCATCGCTACAACATTCTTGATCGAGCTCTTGATCATCGTCATCACTGCAACAACATTTTTGATCGTGCTCTTGATGATCATCATCATCACTGCATATTCTTAAGCTGCAATCAAGAATGCACATCATGATGATAACAACAATCAAGAGCTGATCAAGAATGCTGCAGTGATGATGACAATGATCAAGAGCATGATCAAGAATGTTGTAGTGATGATGATGATCAAGAAGAGCATGATCAAGAATGTTGCAGTGATGATTATGATGATCAAGAGCTTGATCAAGAATGCTGCACTTTTGCAAGAAATGAAAAAGGAACTACATATATGAGATTGCAAACAGCACCATAGCTAGCAACAACAACTTCTACTGTCTCATCAGCTTGATCCCAGTTTTTCTGGCATGAATCCATGAGCTACAGTTACTATCTGCAGCTAACATGAATCCAGGATTTAGGTTCTTAGGATAGTCATGATTGGGACTACATGACTGACTGACTGACTACCCCTAGTCATCATTGTTTAGGGGAATGCAGTTCTTGGGTGGTCTTGTCAAAGTTGGTCTCATTCATGATTGGGTGTCTCTGCAATTATATTGACATCGGAGGGTTGGTTTTATCATGGGTTTGTGATGGGTTGGGTACTTAGCGCCAATAGCTCCTTCCAAGCATCAGGTGAGCATAATGCCTATAGTGGCAGGGAGCATCACAGCTGTGGTATTGGCTGCACTAGCTGTCTGTGTCTTGCTAGCTTGTAGACGGAAGAAGAAAGCTTGGAGATTTCCAGACCCGACTCATGAACTAGGTGGTAAGTGTGTCTACACGGCCACCCATTCTGCAACGTCCCTACATATTTATTTAGATGGTAAATCTGATTCAGACATGTGACATCCTTTTTTCAAGATATTTAAATGGGGTGCCACGAGTATCACCATATAAATGTAATGAAGATTGCTACCACTTGTGATCCTGTGACATCAGCAAAATATTCTCAGTTCCCAGTTAACCGGCAAATTCTAGCCTTTCTTGTCATTGGATACATCCTTTTACATTTGTGACCTTTATTCCAGGCTCTATGCTTATAGAAGCAGTTTCATCTTCTTTTAGATCTTGCCATTTTGCTCGATGTACAACAAGCTGTCAAAGCTTCCTTTGATCTCAATGTAGTTCTAGTGATTTTGGAGGTTTGGGTTACTGATATCCCAGTGAGTATCCTACTTGATTTCAGGATAGGTCTAGCTTTGGATTGTGATTTATTTAGTAGCTTGCAGATCATAAGCTGCAAGGGTTGGAGATCACAAGCTGCAAGGATTGCAGATCCATTCTCCTTGGATATTGATGAGGTTTTTAGGTTTGTTTTTGATAATGTTTTATTATGGGTTTTTATGTGGGCTATTTGTGTATGGGCGTTTTTCCAGAGATTTTGAAGATTGAAGGAAAGCCGACAATTTTTCCATACCATGTCTTGAAGACTGCTACCAAAAATTTTAATGCAGGAAGCAAGCTTGGAGAAGGTGGCTTTGGTGCTGTTTACAAGGTACACTGTCATCTCTTATGTCAGCAGGCCTGCTGCTGGCAACATCAAAAACAGAAAGTCAATTGTAGATGTGATTAAAATGTAGAAGAATCATTGTGTTTCATCTAACCCTAATTTTGTAATTTTGTCATTGTTTATTTTGATCCTTTTACAGTTGAAATTGGAACAATGCAAAAGAGGGAATTTTTTCCCCATGAGACTAGAGAAAGATATGAACAGCATTAAGAGTGGTAATTTTTATTTTTTCTGTTGTTGTGTTGTGTGTGTCACAGGGTGTGTTACCAGATGGTACAGAAGTGGCTGTAAAACAGTTGTCTGTAACATCAAGACAAGGGAATGAAGAGTTCCTGAATGAAGTGACTCTTATCACTGGTGTTCAGCATCGGAATCTTGTCAAGCTCCGCGGCTGCTGTCTGAAAGGTGATGAGCGTCTTCTAGTCTATGAGTTCCTGGCTAACAGAAGCCTCCATCAAGCCTTGTTTGGTATGGAGTTCTGATCCTTTTCTTTGTATGAGGTTTCTCAATTCTTTTCTTTGACAAATTTACCTGCAACTTCTTGTATATATAGTGTCTTTCATGGAGACTCTTTTTGGATCTAAATTAATTGGGCCCATTTGTAATCTGAATGTAAACTTTATGCCCATTTGTATCCCCAATGTAAATTGCCAGACCCATTTGTAACCCCAATGTAAATTTCTGGACACATTTGTAACCCCAATGTAGTTATTGCACCCATTTGTAACCCAAATGTGAATTTTGGGACCCATTTGAAAATGCCGAATTAAAGGCTGATTTGAAGGTTGTGGCGATCGGCAGATGAAACAAATGCACTTAAACTTGATTGGCCAACAAGGTTGAAGATCTTAGTGGGAACAGCACGGGGATTGGCATATTTGCACGAGGGGTGTCACACCCGGATCATCCACCGTGATATCAAAGCCAGCAACATTTTGCTAGACAAGGACCTCAACCCTAAGATTGCTGACTTTGGATTGGCACGCTTATTCCAAGATAATCAAAGCCATGTTAGCACCCGTGTTGCTGGGACTGTGTATGTACAACCGAAACCCTAAGCCCCTACTTCATGTCCATTGTACATTAATTTCATGTCAGTTTTCTAAATGCTCAATCATACATAGCACTTGTTATACAGTTCTAAGGTTTGCAAAACAACTAAGAGTTGGTCATTAGATTTATTCTAGACTTTTGACATTTTTCTTGGCTCAATGTGTGACTTTTCCAGAGGGTACTTGGCACCAGAATATGCCATGAGAGGCCAACTTACAGAGAAAGCTGATGTCTTTAGCTTTGGAATTGTTGCATTGGAGCTCATCAGTGGTCGTGGCAACTTAGATCTTCGATTGCCTCCTGAAATGGCATACCTTCTTGATTGGGTATGGTTCCTACTTCTTAGCTGTTTTCATGGTGCAATCTTCTTCCTCTCAAGTTTGACTTTTATAATTCAAATTGCTTGTGGGATTTCCACCGTGTTTGCCCAGATTCATCTGATCATGAGATTCTTAAAGTCCAGATTGAAATCACCTTAAAATCTTGTTTGAAAAGAAAAACCATGTAAGGTTTAGGGTTTAGGGTCATTTGTGTGATTTCACCTCAACGTTTGCCCAGTTTGTTCTGATTATAGATTCTTGATGTCCAAATGTGATTAGGACAAATCTTTGTTTGGAAAGAAATACCATGTCCTGTTTAGGGTTTAGGTTTTTAGGGTTTTGTACACAAGGATCACTTGATGCTGCTGCTGCTTTGTAGGGTTCAAAAGAACCATCACCCATTTGGTGCTTTTTCAAGTTGCTAACTAATGATTTTGATCTCACTGGGGAGGGAGGCAGACTTGGCACCTACATGAGGAGAAGAATTTGAAAGACCTTGTGGATCAAGCTTTATTGGGGGATCAATACTCAGAGGAGGAGGCAATGAGGGTGATAGAGGTAGCATTACTATGCACACAATCAGTTGGTACGATGCGTCCAACAATGACCCGTGTAGTTGAATTGCTAACTGGTGGTGCTGAAATTGAAATTCCTGAGGTTGCGGGAAGTGCAAAGCCCCGTTTATTTACTCTCAACAGTCTTCGCCCGGGCACATTTTCATGGAAGGACAAGTCTTCAAAGAACAGCAAACACAGCTCCTCACAGGACTCAGAGGAGCAAGGATCACAACCTACAATTGCCAGTGCAACCATCAGTTACATGAGTACCATAGAGCCGAGGTGAGTGATTAGATTATGGGAAAATAAAAAGCTCTTTGCAGTGCAGCAACATGAGTTCTCATCTTTCATCCTTGCAAGAAAGGGGATTCATGGTGGTGTAAGTGCCCTTCTTGGTGCTCTTGTTTTATCATTGCTACATGGGTGACTCATGCTGGCGTAAGTGCTTTTCTTCAATGGTCTTGTTTCATCATCTCACTAGATGGGGGACTGAGAGCAGTGTAAGTGCCTTTCTCGGGGAGAGGTCTTGTTTCATCAGTAAGACAGACGGTTTACTCATGCCAGTGTAAGTGCATTTCTTAAGGAGAGGTCAGTCCTTTTTCATCCTCACAAGAGGGGGGTCTCACTCCAATGTAAGTTCCTTTCTTGGGGAGATGTTTTCATTTATCCTTGTAGAGAGGGGACTCATGCTGGCGTAAGTGCCTTTCTTGGGTGTTGGACTTGCAAATTTGCTTAATTGCCATATGGGTATTACCTATTGCTGTTCTAGTTCTTTTTTCTTTTTTTTGGGTTAAACTAACATGGAAACTATATGCAACAAACATATACTAAGATGCCAGAAGAATATTGGTTAGTGTTTGACAATTGGCAGCAGTTCCTAGGCAACGCTAGTCCTCCATTTCTTTTCTTGATTTTAAGCTTTTTGGGTCTCTTTTGAGTTTGAGTCTTGTTTTGTAATTGCAGTCAATCAAGGTTGTGCTGCTTCCATTAGCAGCTTTCAGGGCTGACTTACTCACGTGTCTCTCTTCCTGATTGGATATCCATGCCCCAATTATATCGCATAGTAAGCTTCTCTGTCTCATTGTGTGGACAAAATGTGATCCATATTGGCTCTTTTGTGTGATTGAAAAGTGATTCATTGTCTGCCTGCTGAGCACGTTATGGATTATGTAAAGGATGCTGCTCTGCTGTGCATGCAGTAATGCAATTTTGACCTACAATCAGTTTCAAGGTTTTCAACAAGATCTCAAATACCATATATGCAAAAAAACCCTATCAATTGCAAAACCATGTTTAACTGCAGACGGGGTGTTTACTCAAATGGGTGCAGATCAAGTGTTTTGCTCAGTACACTATGAATTGTGGAGGATTATGAGATCTCATGTAGAAGAAAGATTCTCCCAGTTTTCTTGAGAATTTGGATCCCATTTCTTGAGCACCCCAAGGTTTATGGTACATTTTAGTTTTCCAAATCAAAATTTAGTTTTTGGTTTAAGGGTAATACCATTTTAAGGGGCAACATGATCTGACCAGGTGGATGATAGCAGACACCGTGTTACATTGTGAAGAGTATAATATTCTTAAACGTGCAATGTCAATTTGTTTTGTTATTGTCTTGCACACTCAATGAAAGAATTAGCCTCTTTGTAATTATGCTTATAAGTTAAATGTCTTGGACTAGGTATAATCCTTGTTCCATCAACAACTATGTAAACAAGAGACTCCAAATGAATTGCAACTTTGACAAAGGTAAGGATAATTGTAATGTTCCGTTTCTCAAGTTGAGGTATAATGAAACTAGAGTGTCACTTCCAATATTGGGGAAAACCTTGTTAAGAGGAAAACAACCTACAACTAGTATAGTTTTGTACCAAGCTTACATGACCTTAAAAAGAGGGAGAATTTTTCTTTTTAACCAAATGGTTGTGGTTCATTTGGGTGATGGAGAATTATACTATATACGGTATGTGTTTCTAGATTCATTGGAAAGATAACTTTAGCATGGAAAGACAAATTTGAGTAAGGTCAAAAGCACCTAGCTAGCACCATGAGGGAGGGACTCTTAACTAAATCCTTGCTTGACTTTTATAATTGTTCAATTTGTTTGGGAATGTGTAACTATAATAATTGGCAGCTTAGAGTTATTTAAAAAGTCACAAAATATGCTTTGAGGTTGTAATTCAAGATTACAATCCATTTATTTATAATATTTTAAAAATTAAACCTGGTAATTAAAGTCAACCAGGCTTTTAAAGGGTTTTATTTTATTTTATTTTATTTTATTTTTTTCGCACTAATGCTTTTCAAATTCAGCTCGTTTAAGATCTCAATTTGAGCACATGTGGTCTCCCTACTAAGATCCTTGTTTGATAATATTAAAAATCCTCTTTTGAAAATTTCAGGAGCCATATACCTCATGAACTCAATTCAAAGAGGAGCCAAAAGAAAATATAGGAAAACCCTAAATCAGTTTTTCACAAATTCATGACTCATTGGAAAAAAGTTCAAAGAATCAGCTTCTACTTGAGGCGAGTTTCAAATTGTCTTTGTCTTTTAAGGGGAAAAAAATGAGTGCCCAAAAAAATTGAAGTCGAGTTTACTTGCTAGATGTGAGTTATGACAATTCGGGGTGTTTTAATCTAAGGATAGGAGAGGAAGATCCTTATGTGGAAGGTTCCTTATTACAAGGGAACTTTGCATTTAAGGTGTTCTCCTCATTGTGTTGGTCTCCAGACTACCTTAGTACCTTGGCCAATTCGACACTAATTATATCATTTTCAGAAATGTTTAATTTTTCAAAAAATATATTTTTTCAAATCAAAAAATATTGTGAAGAATAATAGTGAATATTTAGGAATATTCCATTTGTTGAAATGAGTTTTTCAAAATTAATTAATTATTCAACAGACATGTGTTGAAATGGCCACGGTACTATCGAACGTCTTCTTCATTGTTGGAAGCTGGACTACTTGACTTCCATTGGTTGTAAATATACCAGACACCAAATTACTTTGATTGAATATTTTTGTTGGCTTTGCCTACCAACGTAAGGATATTGTGTTTAGATTCATTATAGAGTATAGTAGCTTAAGGGACTTTGGCCCCTAGATAGTAGGTCTATTTTTATATGAGGATTTTTGAAAGATGATATTTTGACTTGTGTTGAAACTTGAGATTTGTTATTATAGAGTTATGATATCTTGAAGGTTTTTGATTTCTTTAAGAAGATTTTTTTGAAGATTATATTTTCACATGGTGAAATATTTGAATTTCCATAACACTAGGTGAACTGGTTTCTTTGGTGAAAGTGTTTAGACTGTTTAGATTGGAACGGAAATGTTTTGGTGTTCAGAGTGTGGACACAGTAGGTAGATGCACAACATCTTATCTATTGGCAGGGCCACCGTGTTTGTGATGCCTTGTTTGATATCATACATTAGCCTCTTTCTAATGGGTAAGGCTCTTTCTTCGATGAGGGCATGACAAAGAATCCAGTCCATGCTTGGCTATTGCGTCCTGCAGGCCCTTACTTTGGCAATGCCCGCCGCACTAAGCCTTCTGTTCTTACCAGTGTTGGGTGATTTTTTTTCATTGTGAAAAACAACATTTGGTTCCAGTTATGCAAAAGAAATCTGACCCATTGTTGGTTCTTATGAGCCTGGTTGCTTCCTTGATACTTGTGCATAGACATGGGGGTTAGACCAGGTCACCCCTTTTATCTATTGGTCCAATACTGGTCCCAACATCCCAACCAGTGCTGGTTTTGGTTCCAGGTAATACTTTAATCTGTTGGACAGAAACTCAAGTGGACTTGTACTGAGAGAGGTTCTGAACTGAACTACTCTGGAACTTTAAATTCCTATACATCCAGTTCTGGTTCTGGGTAGAAACTGTTTCCAAACTGGTTTCAGTTTGCAAACCAGTTTGGGTCCACCTAAGACTTACTTACTTACCAGGCCACAAAACTTTGGGAGTTGTAGTAAAGTCCCAAAGTCTCTCTACCTCAACCCATTGTCCTCAAGGTTTAGGGTTTAGGGTTTAGGGTTCTCACAATTTTTAGGTGGATGTAACTAGATATGTGGAGAGATTAGCACACGGCAAAAGGTTGTCATAAAACTTAAACATACTCAAATCAAGAGGTGTAGGAGGGCAAGGGCTCTCTTACACAAACTTACTTATTAAGAGTGAGAAGGATCTTATGCCTATGAGTAGCTATAAGATCCCTCTCACTCTTAAGGAATAGGTGTAACATTTTCTCCTCCACATTCATGGGTATAATAATAAGGTGCCCTCCAAACAAACACACTAGGGAATTTCTCGGAGTGCTTTTATGTTCATTTATTAATCCAATGTGCCATTCAAGTGCCTATATCCTTCTTGATCAATTATAGTTGAGTATCATCATTTGCCATCTTGTTGTTGTTCCACTTATTTCTGCAAAACAAAATACCCTCAATGCAAGCTTCATCATTTTTTAAACCACTTTTGGTTTTTGTATAGGACAAGGGGCTTGTGGCCAAATATTGTTATTGTTCAGCTTTGACCAAATAGGGTCAACTAGAACATCATCCCTTGACAATGCACTAGGTACCACCTATTATTCCTTCTTAGCTTGAGCCTAACTAAGCAACTGACTAGTGATGAGAGGTCAGTTTAGACCTCAGGTTTAGGGTACAGAGTCTGTTTTGAGTGCTTCTACCTTAGATAGGTTAATAATTTGTAAATTTAGAAACTAGATAGATTAGAGGGTTTAGGGTTTCATTCAGCACTCATTATTCCTGACTTGAATTGATTACTTACTTTGTCTACTACCCCTTGCAACAAAGTCTTTGAAGTTAAAATTTTGCTGCCTTTGGGAGTTTAGGGAGAGACTACATTAACAATGATGTAGTTTTCATTTGGTCCCACATTTTGAGGAATGTTCACTTATGTGTTAAAGCTGGAAACTGTGAGCTCATTTTTGAGGAAGAAGTTCATGGAATAAATTTTTCCCTATTTCAACTATAATTTGCTGGTTTAAGTGAACTTGCCACAAAAGGCAAGGCCATTGGGTTATGAGGTGTTTTGCTTCCCCTGCCCCCTAGGGTTAGGGTTTATTGTTCTCAGGCACATTGGGGTGATTTTTGCATGAAATTGTGTTATTTACATGAAGGTGTTTCAGATTATTTTTACGGGTTGGGTTTAAGTTACATTGTTCAGGTTATTTTGCTTGTGGTTCAGGGTGTTTGGGTTGAGGGTTTTTTTTGGGTGCATGTTTGTTAGGGGTGGTGACCCATGTAGGGCAAGTATTTGATTTTTTTAAAAAAAAGAATTGTTGGGGTTTGGGTTTTTAATTTTAATTTTAATTTGAGAATTTCTTGGGGTGGATGTTTATAATTTTATTTTTTCAAGGTATGGATAATGGGTGGGTATTTCATTGTTTTGTAAGGAGGGTATTTGAGAGATTCTTTTACAAACACCTTATAAATACTTTATCAAGGCTATCACCCAATTTTTTATATATACCCAATCTCAATTCTAGGTTCCCAACTTTTTTAAGGTCATTACCCAATTTTTTATTATATACCCAATCTCAATTCAACGTTCCATATTTTTTGAATTGAAAACCAAATGAAAAAAAAAATCTAAAACAATTTACACATTAACATTGTACATACATGAACAATGTGTGGAAAAAAAATGGATCCATAATCCCATAATCACTTGCATAATAAAGTTGGATCATTAGAAAAATGCAAAATGTTGTGTTTTATGAAGTTTTATTGGAGTTGATTCCCAACAATTTCAAAGTTCTTCAAAGGTCATGAAAGGCTAAGTGATTTGTTAAACAAACATCAATGTTTTTATAAATTGAAAATGTATGGCTCTTTTTTAACCTACAAACCTTGACAATTATGCACTTCATCATTTTCAAATCACTTCATAAAAGTATCACCCATGAAAAATTGTAAATATTATGCACAACATCAACAACATTAGTAATTACATTTACTAAAAAAATGATCAACTACTACAATGTCTAATGTGGGTGAGTCATGACACATACAAAAGGTATCATGAAATTGCAAATCACCATAATGTTTATAGTTTTCACAAATAGAGATGCCAAATGCAAACTTGATTGGCTACATGAATTTTTTAATTTTTTGTCATAACTAACTATCAGTATCCAACTAATTCGGAAAATTAGAAAATAATTTAATTTATGACAAATTTGGAAAGGTACTACAATAGTAATCACTTACATTCTCTACTTACTTACCTATGATACTTTCCATAAGGTCTTGATATTGTGTCCATTAAAGAGCATCCCCTTTGGCACATTTCACAATATGTTTTGGATGAAAAATAATAAAATTTATCACCATGTGAGGCAATAAGATGGCTTTCAACCGATACTTGTGCACATGCAAAAATGTTGTGCTTGCAACACAATCTAATAGTTGTTCGTGATTGGCCACACAAAATGATTGGTCTAAATGGTTTGCAATTACTAGTTTTTCACCTTTTAAAATCTCAATTTTCATATTTATGAATGGGTCTTGGGAAATAAAAATAAGTCATCTTGGATGTGAGAAATACTATGAAATCCAAATGTTGCATATGGGTAAAGTCAAAAATCATTTTAAGACTTGCACCTAACTCATTGGATTATCGAATAATAGCACTTCGCAAAGCTTCATATAATGAATCTAATATGTATTATAATGATCAATACAACATTTTCCCCTTCCAACAACGCGTTGATTTGAATATTTCACTACACAATACTAAAAGGTATCAAAAATTAGATATTAATTCATGTATATTATTTGGTTGAACAAAGGAATTTTGCATGATTAATGTGCATATCATGGGCAATGTATTGTGTGTAGAAACTTTAACTTTTGTAAGTTTATTGTTATCTAAAATTTTAATATTCACATATTTAAACCACCCTAAAACTTAATATATATTTTATGTTGGCATTGAATTTTGGCATCATGCATTTATTTGAATTTTGTGTTTTAATTGAAAATATGAAGAATGATGAAAGAAATAAAATGATGGTGTGTGACTAAAGAAGTATTATGAATGAAATGCTCGAATTTAATTTTAGAAATGCATCAACAAATATTTCAATACCAAATCACATTTCAAATCATAATGACCATTTTGGGCATCATAAAATCATTACAAAGAAAAAATATTTGGTTTGTTTATTAAAAAAAACAAGACAAAAAAGCAAAATGATTCTTTTGGGTTCCATAATCAAAGTGAATGAGGTGTGCATTGCAATCTGAGTAAGTGGACCACCAAGTTCTTACATGACCTTCATGAATTCTTGTTTCAAACAAATGAATACCATTTTAAAATATTTTTTCTATTTTGAACTTTCAATAAAAATTACATTTTTCCCAACTTATTAATGACTAATATTTATTATGTATCTCTTATATATATGTTGTATTTTTAAAATGTTTTTTCCATACCTATTATTAATGCATACCCTATATGAATATATTAGGATTTTGAGAATAAACATAATCCTATTATAAAATATTTGAATTATAAGTTTTACCCAAAAACCAATATATGAGATTTTATATTTTTATTCATGTAACTTTCTAATAAAAAAAAGGAGTGATCTTTCAAACCTAATGGAAGGTGAATCCAAGGTACGGTGGCTCAGTTTTGGGATCACAACAACAATTTTTAGTGAGGTGCTTTGTGTTTAAATGTTTATGGCCAATAATTTAATCTTAAATACATTAAATGAGGACTCATTTTAAACTAACAATTTGATTATGATGATTGCACAATTATTTTTTTAAAAATACATTCATTATCAATAGTGAACATTTGAAATAAAAAATATGGACTAATCAGTTGATTAAGTTGTTAAAAGTTCAAAATTTCATATTGAATTCTATTCTAAATTGTTTATAATTACTAAATATGGGTTGAAAAATGAAATCATCAAGTTAAATGTGAATTTTTTTTTGTGAAACTTTAACCAAATTGTAGTTATCAACTTTTGAATAGTCAAAATTGGACCTTGTTTTCAAAAGTCCTTTTGAAATGATTTTTTTTTGTTTGTGAAAAAATTTATGCCCAATGTATGGGTACACAATTGAATATTTAAATGGACTATTATTTTTATGGACTTTATGGGTTTTTCTTTTAAGATTTTCAAAGTGATTTCACCATACCAACTAACAACAACAATGTTTTTCAATATGGGTTTTGACTTACTTTTAAAAGGTTTCATAAGTGATTAAAACTTTAATAGTAAAATATTATACTAATGAAATTTTAAATTTTAAAACCATATCCATATGGATCGTTTATAAAAATTGGCTTGTGACTCTTATGAATGTTGGGTCCAAATTTTTTTAAATGTATTAGAATTGTGACATAATGTCAAAGTTTTCTATATTTTTTTACTTAATTCTTTTTCACCATGTCAAGACACATTTATGGATGCTTATGATAAAAACTATAATGGTTTAAAATATGGTACTTATGAAATATTTGACATTGTTTTATTCATTTGTTTTGATGGGGATCAAGATATAAGGGGAAAAAAAGATTATAGTAAAGACTAGGCCCTTTTTGTCCTTGGCAGTCCACCTTAAAGGATTTTCTCCTTGCTATATCTACCTAAAATGAGCCACTAAATAGTGCATACAATCTAGAAGAAACAAAATAAATGCATGTTAATTGCCAATGTTAATACAATCCAATTTTACAACTACCAATTTTGATCTATGGATGCCCAAAAGAGTTCATTATGTTTTTGCACTTAATTTTTAAGGAATTAATTGGTTGCCAAAACATATTATTATTGTTTTATTTTAGAACTATAAAAACTATAAAGTAGCTTTGGTAAAATATAATAGAATTATTAGATTGATATGGCTTGAGGAAAAAGAAATTGCACATGTGAAATATGAAGGTTCAACTTTAAATGCAATGAATATTACACCAAAATCCATTGTGAATTATGAGGCTTTAGGTTTGGAAAAAAGTTTGCAAGGGACTTATTTTGGCATGATTTTTTCAAACTTGTCATTATGCATTATAGATGAGAAAATTTGCAAAGGTTTCATATTATATGTATATTAAATCTTAGAATTTATAGAAGCATACTTGTAAAAATGCATAAATTAGTTAACAATATCTAGCAAATGTAGACAAAAGTGTAATAAAGTTTGTGTTGATGCTAGTTTCTACCCAAGAAAATTAAATGCTCAAGTGAAGACAAGGTAGTGTTTAAAACTTTAAATTCATTTTTCAAATTGATTTTTTAAAATGTGTATTAATGGTAAAATGAATATAAGTTTTTAATGATGTTTTGGAGGTTTTTTAGATCTACATATTATGCATTGGAACATTTGTGAAGTCACCAAATCCACAAGTGGCCCATATTTCACATCAAAAAATCCCCAACGTATAGACCTACAAATGTGAGGTTTCCAAGTCACAACTTGTGTTTCTATAGGTGCAAGTTATGAAACATCAGCAACATCTAATAATGTCACATTATTAAATTCCAAATGCAAACTTTCAACAACTAAAAGTGATAAAGATTTGATTTGATTAAGGGCACTTGATGCAACATCTTCATCAACTCCTCCCATATTCTAAAAAAAACAAGGTTGTTGAAGCTTTTCATGCATTACAAATAAACCTAAAAAAAAAAAAGACACATTAATATTCTAAACATCATTTAATGGAGTTGAACTCCCAAACACAAAAAGAAGTAAAAGTTTAAAACTTACCTTTGTTGATTTGTTGAAAATGAAGAGTTGATGAACATATTCATGCCAATGCCAAACTCACCAAAGTACGTGGTCAACACCAAATTCACAGAATGAGCATGTAACGCTAATATTAAACTCATGATGATGCACAACACCAATGCCCAATTTGCCCAAATTTGCAACACCCAAGTTTGCAATGCCCAAATTTGCAAAGCTACATAATATGTACATAATCAAGTACACTCAAAGAAAGCAAAACAATTGAAATCAAGGTGCGTGTGCACAATGCACATAATCATGTGCATTCAAAGAAAACAAAGTAATCAAAATTGAGGTGCACTATGTGTGCACTAACTCAAAGAAAATAGTGAACATGCACACAATGCCAAACAATGAGCATGCACGTGACATTGATGCTGAACTCATGCGTAATGCACAAAGAAAAAGCCAAGTTTTCCAACAAAAAAATTTGCAAAGTTGCAAAGCACTATGCGCTCGTGTAATCAAACAAATAAGAACAATGAAAAGGCCAAGCTCCATTAAGTATTTAAATACATTCAAAGAAAGTAAAGCAGACAAAATCCATGTGTCTATGTGCAAGGTGCACTCAAAGAAAGCAATGAACTATTGCAAATCGATTTCACTCTCAATGTTCTTGCAAGTCGCTAATTCCTAAGAGTGATGGAAATGAATAGGTAAATAAAAGCATTCAAAGAAAATAAAATAACCTAGAATTGATGTGTGTGTTGTGTGCACGTATAATGCACTCAAAGAAAGCATTGATTTGTTACAAAGTGCAACGCGCAAACACTCTATTATGCTCCAATTTTTGCAAGTCCTAATTCCTAAAACCCTATTTCCTAACACCTAAACCTTGCATGATGTAAACTCTAAACCTAATGCATATCTAGAGTGTCAAACTATGACCTTCACGAATATCTATTCTATTCGAATGTGCTGATCTGGATAAGGTTATGCATAATGAAACTATAGTATTGGGTATCTGGCGGTTGTGTATAGGGCAGATATCAAACTGAACCAAAAATCCGGATGTATATCTGGATTCTTCTATATAACAGAACAACACTGGTTTGAACCTAGCCTAAGAATTAACACTCCACAGGAAAGTCGTTGGGATTTGAGCTAATTTTGTTGAAGTTACTCCCAACCCAAGTCCACCCAAAGTCCCAAGTGAAGAAAAATATTCAGAGATAAACAAAACAGTGAATAAAACCTCAAAGTCAGAATCATGTCTGAATTAACAAATTTTCACAGTTGCACAGACAACAAAAGCATGATCCAAATTCCTCTGAGGGTGGGTTAGGCACACAATTGGAAATTGGCTCGAGGACAAGAAAGAGTTTGCATGTTAAGGGTGGCTCTTTTGGCAGAGCTTTCTTGTTGTCAGGTCTGGTAGTCATCAGGAAGGGTATAATTTTAGGGATGTGTGCCAAGTGATCTTATTACTATACTATATTTAAGTGCTTGTTGCCAGTGTTTTTTTTTTTCTGACAAATCTTGTTTTTTCTCCAACCAAAAACATTTGGGAAAATTTTGTTTTTCAAGTATAAACTCAACAAAAATTTCTTTTTTAGGAAAAATTCACCAAATTTTTAGGGATGTCCCCCAGCAGAAGAACCCTTGTGCTCTATTCCGGGGGTGCTCCCCAATTTTATATGTTCCCATGTTCCCATGGAATTATTTTTTTTCTACGAAACACGATCAAAGCTAGGAAATCAAAAGGGAGTTGTTTACATAAGCTGAGGTTTCCATACTTGAGCATTCTCCGGAGGTTCAAGAACACCCTGGGGTATCCCTCCTTCAAGAACACGCACTCATATGGGAACCTCCTCTACAACATTTGTAGATCACAAGGTGTAGGAGGAAGAGGGGTCTTATGCCTATTCCTTAAGAGTGAGAGGGATCTTACACCTATAAGTAAGCATATCTTTGCTTCCATTGTTAAAGACTAGACCTAAGATGTTTCCTCTTTTATAAGAGGTTTATTCCTTGATGGAAGGTGCCCTCCAAATACACTAGATGGATTCTCTGAGTGCTTAACGGGGAGAGTATGGACTGATAATGAGAACACTTTGAGAATGAGGGCTGAGTGTGAGGTGAGAGCGAGACCCAAATTTCCAATGGAGGCTTTTCGAGGTCCTTACCTGGTGTAAAGATATAATAGAATTTTAATTGACTGTGATTCATTTGAGAATGAAATGAGACACCTTCGGCTGAAGGTTCCTCAAAATTTTGAAGAACATTAACTTTGAGAAACCTTCCAGATAAGTTGCCTTCTCCAGTAATGCAGAAATTTTGGCATCCTTAATTAGATACACACCAAAAACTTGCACCAGTTCTTTACAAATACCCAACAGAATTAAAAATGTTCTGAAGGCATGCGCATTGCAGAGTATATACCAAAACCCACATAACAAAGAAAGATCCATCTTAGATGCAGTCAGGAGGATGTTTCCAGAATATGGGTCACTTGCTTGAAAACAACTCCATTGAATTGGGGGATTTTTTTGCTTGCAAAGCTTTAAGTGGAGAGACATTTAACTTGGTCAATGAACAAAATGGACATAGTGTAAGTAAATAAATACCAAAGCAGGGAAAAAAACACAAATGACCAGAGCAAGCAAAACAATGGAGGAGAGTAAGTCAAAAAAACCGAGTGCTACAACAACAACAACAACAAACTGTCAAAAGCATAAAGTTCTGGATGCTACCCAAAAAAGAAAAAGAAAAGGCAAGAAATGAAAGGAACATAAGTCCAAGGAAATGATGATGATAACCGACTTTTAATAAATCTCACTGACAAAAAAGGTTGCTGATATTAATACCTAATCCCCATCCTGAATAAATAGTGAACAACAAAGGAACAACGAACCTCCTAAAATCAAGCTTGGCTTTAACAACAAGCATTGAAGAAGTTAAGCTATGTAAGCTTCAAGTTTACATATAATGAATTAACAAAACTACCCACCTTCTCTCCTAAAATTAAGCTTCCCACTAACAACAAGCATTCAATTAAAGCTAATTTAACTTCAAGTTTAGATGTAATTAATTAACAAAACAACCCACCTTTTGGGTAATAAATCTCTCCTAAAATTAAGCTGGGCTCTCTAACTACCTACCAGCATTAAGTTAAGCTAGTGCAGCTTTAGTCTGTAGATATGATTAATTACTAACAAACAAGCCTGTCAGTTACTTTCCTGAAATTAAGCTTGGCTCTAACAACAAGCAGTAAGTTTAAAAACTATGTATCTTTTAAAGTTTAGATATGATTGATTACCAAAACAAACCACCACCACTTGTAGTGAAACTCTCCCAGAATTGAAGTTTTGCTCTAACAAGAACCATGGAGCTTGAAGTTTAGACATAGTTGTTAATTTGACTAACAACCCTCTGGTACTTAGCTGGTACTCTCCTAAAATTAAGTTTGGCCCTAACAATATGCCTTAAAAGTTAAGGTACCTTGTACATACCTATTTAATTAAGGCAGTTTACATTTAGCTAATTAGTTAATGATGATGAGCAGCAAATTCCTTTAAGCCCTGAGACACCCAAAAAAAAGGAAAAAAAACAGAGAGAGAGAGAGAGAGAGAGAGAGAGCTCTCTCTTTCTGAAGTTTTGGTGAGAGTTTTGTGTGAAGCTAAATTTGTGAGCCTGGAGAGAGAGAGTTTTGTCTATGCAACTTTTGTCAGAGAGACCCCTTTTTGTCTATGAAGTTTTTGTGAGAGAGAGTTTTGTCTGCATGAAGTTTTTGGACACAAGAAATTTTTGCCTACAGTGAAGTTTTTGTAAAAGAGAGAGTTTTGTCTGGAAAGCTTTTATGTGTATTTGTGTGTGTGTTGAGAGAGAGAGAGAGAGAGAAAGAAAGAGAGAGAGAGCTCTTGGCCTTTGTGTTCAACCCATTTTTTGGTTTTTTCTGATGTACCAGTTCTTGTTTTGCATGTAAGAGGAAGTCTCCAGGAGCCGGTCTGAACTGTGGTCAAAGGGCGAGAATTTAGATTGCATAGTTTTGCAGTTCAAGGAATTGCTACAGGTAATTGGATCAGCTGCAGCTATGAGTTTTGTTGTTGCAGCTGGAGGAAGTTGCTGCGTGTGATGGAGATCATGCAAGGTGCAGCAGCAAGTCGGGCGTTGCCGGAGCTCAATCACTTACTGCAGCACACATTACGAAGCTTGTGCACAGATTCGCAATGGGTGTATGCGGTTTTCTGGCGCATCCTGCCCCGCAACTACCCTCCTCCCCAGTAAGAAATCTCCTCCTCAGCAGCTGCATTCTCTCTATGCAGATTCTGAGCTCAACGCCAATTGCCAAAGAGATTGTTAACAGATTTTGCTTCAGACCAGAAGCTGCTCTTTTTTGTTTTTGAGAGAGATCCTTAAGAGGTTTTGCTTCCGACCAGACCAGAAGCTGCTCTTGTGTGTTTTTGACAATGCGGGCCACCGGCGGGGTCACACAGGTGGGAGTCGGAGAGCGAAGCTATGAACAGGTCGAAAGGCAACAAGAGGAACTGGTACTATAGTCTTCGACTTCTGTAGTTTTTGCAACAGCTTTGAATGATTCGTGTGCACCTCTAGGAAGATTGCAAGCTCGCCGCGGGCCTTACCAAGTACTGATGACTACGACTGGGTGTACAGGATCATGCTATGGGAGGATGGTTTCTGCAACTTCTCGGCGTGCGCTGGAGCTGCTGCAGCCGGCCAGGAGGTCACTGCCGCAAGGACAAGTGCTGATGATGCTCAGCCTACAATGAACCCGGACCTCTTCTTCAAGATGTCGCACGAAGTCTACAACTATGGAGAAGGGTACTCTTGCAGTGTACATATAGTTTTCTCAGCTTCTGCGCTTGTAAATATCTCTAGTGCAAGTTCCTGATGAGACCAGTACAGCTGCTAGACTTCTTTCTTTGTGTGTGGAATTCATGGCATGCAGATTTATGGGAAAGGTAGCAGCTGACAACGGCCTCAAGTGGGTGTACAGTGAGCCTCTGGAAGAAGATCAGAGCAGCAGCAGCTTCTTGTCACCTTGGGCTATTAGTTCTCTTGATCCAGTAAGACCCCTGCAGCTCTTCAACTTTCCTGCGCATCCACATCTCGTCCTGCTGGATATGATGCATGATCTTTAGCTGCACGCAGATTGCGTCGTCTTAGTAGCTAAATGGATTATTGTGGATTTGGGTGGTTGATTTTGTTCGGAACAACGCGCTGGGGTCATGTGCTGCAGCATCCACGTCCCTGGGAGGCGCAATTCAAGGCTGGAATACAGGTCAGGAATTGGGTCCTTAGACTCTATGAATGCTGTGGTTTGGATCATAGGTGTCATGATCCTTGCGGGAGGAGAAAACTTGGAACTCATGTGTTGCAGAGATCCAGCTGCGACTTGCAGCAGCTTCACTAGTGTAGAATAGCAAGATGATACAGCAAGATGATTCTACAAGCGCTCTAAGAAATCTTGAGGAACAAAATTCCATTCTGGCCTTGTATGTATACACGGTCACCAAGTCCTGAGAGATTCATTTTCAAGTCTAGTTTGATGACATTAAGCTTTGTAGTGCGTGACGTCCATGGATATGTTTTGTGCGTCCTGAATTGCAGACAATCGCAGTGGTTGCTGTGGAAGAAGGAGTTGTGCAGCTCGGCTCCACAGAAAAGGTCTGGGACTTGGATTCTGGCGCACCTTCTTGAAACTGCAACCTAGTTCTAAATGTGTTACTTTTCAGCTTCTGCAATGTGCTAATGAACTGCCTGATTGTTACATCCGTGCAGCTAGCTAGCTAGCAGATGATGCCTACTGCATCATGCAGCACGCGGCATGCATCGAGTAGTAGTGATCTGATGAAATTGTATCAAGTATGGTAGTTCTTTGTTTTGGATCCTAGTTCTTGGGCACTGCGTTGTACTAGAATATAGATGATCACAGCTGCTTGATGGTTTTCATGAAGTTACGCGCGCTTTTTACTGTGCTTGCAACAGATTATGAAGGACTTAAACTTCGCTGCACAGTTGCAACGGAAGTTCAGTTACTTTCGAAGCATTCCAGGCGTCTTCGTCCCTCACTTTTTGTTCAATGCTAGCAACAACTCGTCGAAGAACGATCGGATGAGTTTTGGACACGAGCAGCACCAGGGGTCATCACCTCTCTCTGCGGAATCCGAGCGAGGCCAGTGGATGATCAGAGGACCGGAGCATGATCACCACCAGCTGCTGCGCGGGTCGAGCCATTTGACTCCGAGATCCATAGACCAGTTCTTGTCCTCGAGAATTGGCACTAGCGATGGATGGGGTCAGCGATGTTCTGCTTCTTCCAGTCTGACTAGTACGTCCCGGCCACTGTCGCATTTAGATCAGACTGGAAGCTGCATTATTGGTGTGAAACGTCCGTCGGATGCAGGAGAGGCCCAAGCTGCAGATCGTGTGAGGAAGTATGCAGCATTCGACATGATCTCCCCCAGGTGCAGCTTTCAAGACGACATCAGATCTTCTGCGCCTGCTGCAGACGCGGCTTTGAACACTACTCGGAGTGATTGCGCGGATCAGTTACTGATCCCGAGCTTAATCGGGCAGCAGCTAGTTCAGCCCTCCATGTCTAGTCTGCAAGCGCTTCTCTCCAAGTTGCCGTCGGTCACACCCACGTCGGAACCCGATCAGAACGGATCCTGCAGCTCGGATCATCAAGCTTCTCAGCTGCAACTGATCTCGGATCACCACCATTGCATCACTAGCTCGGCGTCTAACGGATTAACAACTATCATGAAGCAGCAGCCGCACGGCATGATCGACGCAAGCTCAGCCAACAACACACCCAATGCGTCGAGCTCCACAGCGACTCCAGCTGCAGATCAAGCGGATGATGCAGCAGCTTCAGAGTCTAATCTGACTAACCCAATATTAATACAAAATTTCCACACTCTCGTTCCGGACTTTGCTCATCTCCCCGACTCCAATTCTCTCGACAACAACGAGAGCTACAATTCAATATTCCTGAATGAAATCTATTGACTGTGGACCAGTTAGTTTGCAGCTGATTATATTATATCGACCCCAATGAATCTGAGCTATGGGTAATCAGAACACATGTGCAGAGCTAGATCTCAGTACAATGTACTGCTGATCTAAATCACTTCTACACTTTCTTGTATAATTTAGCTTCCAGCTACATATATATGATCACCGGCATATTGGCACTAGCAGCCTGGGATTTACCAGAATCTTACAAGCTCTCATACTCATCTTGCACAGCTTACATACATACAGTGTACTAATTATAATTCATTGCCAAAATCCTGAGCTCCTGGTATATTAATCACACAAGAAATTAGTATTTTGGCATTCCCTCAGCTGGTATGGAAAAGAGTGGAAACCTGATCTGCAAATTATTAGAGTTGGATTAGTTATAAAACATAGTGAAAACTCTGCACTGCTGGAATCGTGTGACCAAATAGAGGGATTGTTGTAGTTTCCCAATGTCAAACAAACCATTTCATGTTTGCATAGGGGAAATTTAAGTTCTTGATGGTCGCAAAGGGAATCCTAAGAAAGTTTCTTGTGTCACTAGCTTCATTTGGGTAACTTTTGGAGCTAGCTTCAAGTGGATTTACACCTGATCTAGTAGCGAGCTAGCTCATACATGCTACCCTCCATGCTTGGAGCTTCGACATATTGCAGAGCTAGACTATCATCTCTGAATGAACTAGTATTTTATAATTTCTAGGAGTAGCATATTATATCAATGCCCTTCCTTATAAGAGGTCTACCGCAGCAGCTGGACTAGAGGCAACAATATTAACAACAATCTTGCTAGCCTAGCTAGCCCATGGCTGGGATCCTCATCATCATCATTCACACTTGAACAGACTTGGGGTTCAAGCTGAGAACTCTAGTCTGCTCAAAACACACATATGTAATACACACACATGATGTCAGGCTGTGTCAGCATCAAAACTGACTAGACTTGATAGGACTGATGTTGATAACTCTGATATATATATACACATGAATTTCTTTTGCATGATTTTCATTGAATCCAAAGTCTGGTCCACATATATATAGAGAGAGATAGATACAAAGTTAGGTTCTGGTGAAAATTAGTACTGTAGTTGCTTCCAGAACATGAAGTCTAGGGCGACGCAGGACATTGAACATTCAAGAGTTTGATTGATCAAGCTCATCTACTCTGCAGTTTCTAGATTAAGTTTTAAATTCCACAGCATGCCATGAACTAGTATGTAGGTCTACATTCCTCTTCAACTGTAGGAGTTGCTCCAACAATTTCAAACTTCATTCATGAGATGTTTGAAATCCTTAAGAGAACCAGCATCAAGTCTGATGGTTGAAATGCTGAAAAGAAGATGATATCCTTTAAATCTGTAAAAATAGGACATAGTTGCAGGAAGAGCATTCCTTTCGTGAGTTTCATGAAAATTTCACATCTAAAATGGAGCTAGACTTATTGTCAACTTTGCCTAGACTTGGCTAGATTGTTGCCTTAGTTGCCTAACAAGTTGAATATAGTTGAATAGGATATCTTGTTGAAAAGAACACTATAGCATCATCCAATAACACCCTTAAATATCAAGATCATTCATTTGCACATACAATTCTATGTAAACAATTCTACACACGTAAAAAAAACATTGCACAAGCAAATATTACAAACACATACAAATCAAATCAAAAAGTGGTCACGGTATTCATCAGTTTCTTGCCCAACTACACCTACATTAATATCTTGCAATTCGAAGCCATCTACTCCATCGCTAAAAACAAAACTAGAAAACCATACACCCAAAACATTGCACCACCAAACTAACCAGAAATTCAAAAAGATAAAACTAGACATAGTGAACTAGTAAAACTATATAACTAACTAAGTAACAAATGCATCTATATTATTTTGTAGAGTGGAAATTGATGCTGATGCATCTCTATGTTTTCTTTTGTTTTCACAATTGTCAATATTCCCACTCGAAAGAAAACAAGGAGCATTGGTCCAAGAACCTCCCACTTAATGTTCACCAACCATTCCCATAAGAGCACAAAACCGTTGAAACTTGATTGTAGGTAAACCTTTTGTTAAAATATCAACAACTTCCTTACAATAAAAACATACACAATTGCAATATGTTGGTTGGCAACTCCTTCTCTGGTCACATGAAATTGAATGTTTATATGTTTGGTTTAAAATGAAATTCCAAATTATGAACAAGCTTGATAGAGCTTTGATTATCACTAAATACATTAGTGGGTGCTTCTTGTGACTGCCCAACAGCCTACGCAACCAATGACTTCTTTTGTAACCATTGCTCCAACTTTATACTCAACTTCAATCATGGAGTTTGAACAACATGGTTGTCTTCATGATCCCCAAGCAAGAAGCTCCCCATTCATGAATAAAACAAAACAAGTTCTTGATCTATGATCATCAAGATCAACCACATAATCAACATCACAATATGTTGTCAAAATGTTAGTAGCTCCATCTCCAGTGAAACAAATACCAAAGCTCAAAGTGGCTTTCAAGTATTTGAAATTTTGTGGATTACATTATAGTGAATTTTCTTAGATGTAAAAGAAAATTTAGCAACCATAGAAACAACATATGTAATATCAAGATGAGTCCCAATACTGGCAAATTTTAATTTGCCCAATCTTTTTGTAAGGAAATTTGTCATCAACAACATCATTTTGTGTGGTGCCAAAACTAAGAACAATATTAAAGTATGCAAGAATTGAAACTAGTACAACTTGTGATATCCAAACTGTGATAGAACATGTAAAATATATTGTTCTTGATCAAGAACAAGTTGTTGATGAGCACAGTCATGAGTGATATCAAGATTTTAAAATATAACTCTTTAGAAATCTCATCATATAGAAAAGTTGTTTTGATGTCAAACTACACAATTTCCATGTCACAAATTGCAAGAAGATTGAGAACTATCCTTATGCTATCAAATTTCATAACAAGAAATTTAAAAGTAATCAACTATTGATTTTTGAGAATAACCTTTTGCAACTAAATGTGTTTTGTAGTGATCAATGGTTCCATTAACAACAAGTTTCAACTTATAGACCCACTTACAATGTATAGCTTTGCATCTAAGAAGAAGTTCAACAATATTCCAAGTACCATTCTTGATCAAAGATTGCTACTCTTCTTCCATGACTTGCTTCCAAGTTGTTTGCTTTACACAATGAATAGTTGTCACATAGTAATAGGATTAGTGATAAATTCAATTCTGCAAACAAATGTAATTTGATCAAAAAAAAAAATGTTTGTACCATACAAATTGTGATGTTTTTCTAAAGATGCATTGTTGTTGCTCACTATAGCTTCCACTGCCCTAGCCATTGAATATTGTCCTGGAAGATTGACATTAGGTAATTCATTGAGTAAGATTTCCCTTAGTGGAATATGAACTTGAGTGTGATAAGGTAGATCATAAAGATAAACCATTCACACAAAAGTTCCAATAACGTTTATTTTTAATGAATATTGATTAGCAATTAAATCATGATGATCATTAATAGATTCATCATATTCTTCAACCTCAAAAACATGAAGATTTTTATTGTTTGAAAAAAACTACAAAAATAATATCAATATTTGGAGATGAATAAGAAGCTTCATGTTTAGCTTGTTAATATGGAAAATTAGGAAAAATGTGTTGAAATGTTGATCATGTGTGAAGCACCATTGAAAAAACATGACACTTAGACTTTGGTGTAGTCTTTTCATCAAACATAACATCACAACTGATGACTAGTCTTTGTGCAGTATCATCCCATAAATGATATGCCTTTGTTTCATCACAATATCTCAAGAAAAAACACTTGTGACTTTTAGGATCCATCTTGGTTCACAATAATTTTGAAACATGTGTATATGCTTTATAACCAAAAACCTTAAGGTGTTCAATTGATGGCCACACTCCCAACCATAACCCAAATGGATTTTTGTTGTTAAGCATCCTTGAACTTGCATGATTCAACAAATAAATTGCAATAGGGTAAATGCATACTATGGTGTCCTTTTTTTTGTCACAGTGTAAAAATTCTTGACCCTTTAACTACATGATGATTTCTAAGATAGATTTTTTTATTTTTTTTAAAATTTGAAAATTGGGATTCACATATATGATCTACATTTTCATAAAAATAACATATTAAAAAAGAAACACCATATGTTCATTTTTTGGTTTGGGGGAACTTTAAAACTTATTCACAATCCTTATTTAGTCCTTAAATAATTGTAAGTGAACTCCTAAATCTTGGGTTATTAAATTATTTGTTTGATAGTACTTTGCCATAAGTTGTATAATCAAAATGAAAACTAAAATTCTAATTAAAGATATCATTATTAATGAAAGTGGCCATTTCAGTATTTTTTTGGAATGTCAAAATTCACAAATACTTTCCAATATATATATTTTGAGTTTGATTCAAGTGCTTTCATTGAATGTGTTTTATAATGTATTTTTAAAAATGTACAACACATAGTTCTTGCAAAAGCTTAATTTGCAATTGGAAAACTCATTTTAAAAGTGATGACAACACCAAAAACAATGTAAAAATGGACTTTTTTGGTGCATTTTTTGGTCCATTATAATATGCATTTACCCAATATGCATTGCTTTAGCCCAAAATTTGACATCAAATCTTGCTGAATATAGCATAGAGCAAAGACATTCCACAATAGTGTGATAATCTTGTTTAGCAAATCCATTCTGCTCTGATGTGTATGGTGCATTAAGCTCATGATGAACTCCTTCATTGAGTAAAAATGCTTGAAATTATTTTTCAAGAAATTTGCCACCTCGATTTGTTCATAATGTGCCAACACTATTTCCACTATTTCTGTAAATTCAATGGTAAACATGTTTGAAACATTGAAATGGGTCTACTTTTGTTATAACATAATAGACGAAACAAAATCTAGGGTAATTGCCCTTGAAAGGAACATAATAATTTGAGCCTCTAATAAAAAACACACTCATGGGACCACATATTTTTGCATGAATAAGCTCACCAACTTTTCTTGTTTTTTTTCAAACTTCATTGACAAGAAAACTCCTCTTATGCATTTTGCAAAGAACACATCCCTCACAAAAGTTACATTGTGAATCCTTCTTCAAGATTCTTAATCCATCAACTATTTCCTCTCTAGCCATAATTTTCAGATTCATATCGTCATGTAGATGTCCTAGTCTGTTGCACCAAGTTTTAAAACTTTGATTCCCAACTTCATAGGAACTCAATCTAAGATTCATAACAACACGTGCCTATTTAGTCTAAGGTATTGCCTTGATATATAACTTATGAATCATGCCTTCTAAGCTTCCTTCCATGACTATTTCTCCTTTGTGCAACATCTTACATTCTATTTTGGTGTATTATGCATCAATGCCCTTATGTGCAATTACTGATATTGAAAACAAACTTCTTCCAAATGCAAGAACAAACCTGAGATCCTTTAGTACACCACCTTCCCATTGAATCTTGACAAACATCTTAATTTTAATGTCACCAATCCCCATTGCCCATTTTGTGTGTTTAGCAATTTCTTGAATAGGCCATACTCCATGCAAAATTGGTGTAAAATTGAAGAACCATGAACGTTGATTAGACAATGGTGTTACAAAGCACCATTGTTTGCATACCATGCTGCTACACTCCTTGAACAATTATATGCATCTACCATGAATGCTTACAATCCTTGTGATAAATCAATGTTCATTTCTCCCATTAACACTCGTCCTTGTGATGAATCTCTTGCATTTGCCACGAACATTCATGACCTTCCTGAAACAGTGCCTTTGTTGGATCATTGATTCTTTTGGTCTTGTTGTGGTTCTGAACATTCCAAATGCTGATGCCCTATTTTCCCACAGCTTCCACATCATGTCTGTTTCTTGAGCTTAATTATTTTGGCATTCCTTTGTTGTATTTATTCAAATGTCAAAAATGGTTGTGATTGATTTTCCTTCCCATTTTCATTCGATGAATTAAAGCTTCCACCAAATCTTAACAATTGTTGTTTTGCGATTCTCTTCCTATGAAACCAAAACCTCCATAACGTTGAAAGCCACCTCTACTAACAAAAAAGACTACTAATTCTCCTCCTCCTACTTCCATTAGACATTTCTTGATTAGGTGCTCTTATGTTAACAACCTTAATTGTAAATTTTCAAGTGTCTTTTCAAATTCTATGACATTCCCCCATGCCTTGAGTATGGAATCATACTTTGGTGGTAGGCTACATTTCAATTTTGTCATTATTGCCTTGTAGTTAAAACAATCTCCTCCCAAATCCTTTAGTTGACTAATGACCATCTTGATCTCTCCCATGAATGTTGTTAAATCATTAGTGTTTTGTAATCAAAGATTATAAAACTTCTCATGAAAATAATGAACATTTTGTGTTTCCTTCTATGTATGCAACATTGTGATTTTTTTCCACGCTTCTTTTGTTGTCTTACAATTGACAAGTTGTTGCAATATCTTCTTGTCTATTGTTGCACACTAAATTACTAACACTTGACTATTCTTCCTCACATATTCTATTGCATTCTATAATGTGCAAATTGATGTGCCATCTACTATTTTGTATAGATCTTTTCTTGTTAAAATTGCATGAATGTGAAACTTCCATAGATTATACTCCTCTCTTGAAAACCAATCTATGTTTGATAATTATCTTTCTGACATCATTAATTTTTCTCAATGTTTACTTTTTAAACTTTCATGAATATGCCAATGCATAGAACTATGGGTCCATAACCTATTGAAAATAACACTATAACATGCAACAACACTTATAAATATCAAGATCATTCATTTGCACAAACAATTTTATAAACAATTCTACACACATAAAAATATGTATATTGTTCAAGCAAATATTACAAACACATACAAATCAAAAGGTGTTCATGGCATTCAATAGTTTCTTGCCCAACTACACCTACATTAATATTTTGCAATTCCAAGCCATTTACTCCATCAATAACCACAAAACTAGAAAACTATACATCCAAAACACTACACCACCAAACTAACTAAAAATTCAAAAAGATAAAACTAAACATAATAAGTTAGTAAAACTATATAACTAACTAGTAACAAATGCATCTAGATTATTTTGTAGTGTGAAAATTGATGCCAATGCATCTCTTTGTTTCTTTTGTCTTCACATCTATCAATATATCTAGCCACATTTTCCAATAATAATTAAGACTTTTGTTATGGCACCTCATGTAGGTTTGCATGGTTTGGAAAAAGTCTATTGAAAAGGGAGTTAAATGGAATTTGGTCATGAGATTAACAAATTTCACAATGGTAGGTATTTTGATTATGTGAAGTGATTAGAAAAATGGAAAGTGTCATTAATAGATTAAAGAATAGTTTTTGAAGTACAATGCCTTGATTATATGTTGAGATTTAAGTAGTACCATCTAAGATATAACTTGAGGAACAAGAAGAATTTTCCTATTGTCTTTCTTCAATTTACAAAGAAAATCTTGGTGTGGCATGTAACATCTATGTAGAAAAAGGTTCAAGAAGATATGTCAATCAACTTCTAATTTAAATGTTTTAGCTTTGGAAAGAAAAATTGTTACAATAGTTTTTCTTTAGGTACAAACATAAAGACGGGAACCAAAAACCATGTCAGATAGTGGTGAAAATTGTGAACTTTTTTACATATATATTTTTTTCTTAACATTTTAAAGTTATGTTAATTATTCCAAGTTGTGCTAAATGACTAATATAAATGTTGAGGAATTCAAATTAAAAATTCATTAAATTAAAATTTTGGTTTTGGTTTTAAAAAAAGACATTTGAACTTGAATACGTGTTCTGTTAGATTGTGGTTAATTTTACAAAGTACAAAGTAAAGGACTATTGTAATAACATAATTTTGATGATAAAAAAAATTTAGATTATAAGTAACCTACTACCCAAGTTCAAAAAACATTCACAATTTAAAAGATATGGAATTAAAAAAAAAATTTAATTCAAAATATTTTTCAAATTTTAAAATTTTCAAAAGCAATTGGAAAATGAGTGAACACAAAACACTGGCACAAACTTTCACACAACCCCCATTCGTGTGATGCTACTATTACACACTAAAGACATTAGTACATGATGATGATGATGTTCTTTTGTGCAATTTTGAAAGTAGCCACATGCGCTCTCCAAATCTCTTATTGCAAATTTTACATGCATGAAGTGTTCGAATTTTTAGTTCTTTAATGGCATTTTGTTTACAATAGTTTTTATAATCTCTTGCCAATTTTTCTTGTAGGTGAAGGATGCAAAGTGAGAAGGAACCTAAACCATTTGATGGAGATTATGGTTAACAAAAAAGTTGCAATTTGCAAACACAAAAAATCTGGTGACAATTCACAGTGTGTGATGTTTATGTGCATCAAGATTTACTAATTTCATCATCACATGTGACCATACCAATTTCACCATCACTTGCAAACATTCATCAAACCATGTTGCAAATACAAATGTCAATGACTACTATAATTGTGGCTGATGTTCACACTTAAATATCTCTCAAGAGGGCGATTTGGAAAAAATAATTTCCATTAATTGAATCTTGCACCTTTGGAGTATATGGAACATTCTCCATTGGGTTGTGGCAACAATTGCAAAATACAAGGACACCTTTTAGACTTGATTCTTGATTGTCAAAATCCTGAAACATTTAAATTTGGGCTCCTAGACTCTCTTTTTTGAAAAAGAAATTCCTACTTATGCATCAAAGAGTGCAGGTGGAAGAAAAATGCTTATCCCTCCCGGAGGATATGGTCACTCGCTCCTTCGTGAAAAGCCATCAAACCTCCCCTTTCTATATAGCCTGCTTTGATTTTTGCAAGATTGCAATGAAGAAATGCATCCAGCTAACAACATCCATCCCATTTTAATAAAGATTTTTTTAATTCTCATGACAATTATATTCCCTTTCACTGCAACGTCTGAATTATGCTATTGAAACAACGGTAAATTTAAATGTCTCTTATAAGAAGTGAGTAATCTCCATCCTCATGATCAAGAGAAGGCAAAACAATGGTAAGGCATGTCCCCACCAGAAAGATTTAGCAAATCCTCCAAAGTCTTCACAGTACCCACCATGAGCACAGGAAAATCTCTTCCTGGAGAAGTTGAAGCCAATCCCCATGACGTAGAGCCAGTCCTATCAAGGACTTTCAATTCACCCAGATAGAACTTGGGTGACATCTTCACATAATTTCTAGCAAGCTCTGAGATTGTTCACTCTTCCAATCAGAGGTTACTGTACACACCACACAGAATTTGAGGGCAAAAGATTGTAACATTAGACTGTGATCAAAACAAGAGGTAGAGGTAGATAGGAAAGTTCTACTAACCCGATTTTCAAAGGGAGCAGTGATGGTGTGAAGGGCCATATAAAAGGCCATATTATACTGATAGCTCAAAGTACTCTCACAATTTACACAGATGCGCTCAATTGCTTGCATTGCATCCACTGGAATTGAAGCCAGCTGACTCCTTGCTTTCTCATGGGCTCGTCAATGCAGCTCACCACCAAGCTTTGCATACAATCTCCAGCCAAATAAACAATCTCTTCTTGCCCTGATGCCAAAAGTCCTGAATCTTGATTCTGAACCGAGTCTTGACCAGTTTTAATTGATTATATTTGATCACATGGTCAATTATAAATTTCAAAATCTTGCAAATTTCAAAATGTAATCAGTCTTGGCCATGTGATTTAAATATAATCACTTTGTGTCTGTGTGCACCCGTAATTGCACTATACCCATCGACAACTCTTGCAGTACACTGCACTTCTTCCCAGAGTGCACCAGATAGAAACAAATGCAGCACTGAGAGGTCAAGGCAGATTTGTAAGTAAGCTTTCTTGTGTTGAAAAACTGCAATTGTTCAGGCACTAGATGAGAGTTTCTTTAAAAAAACTCTGATAACATCAGAGCATATCTGTCAGATTGCAGAGAAAAATCCACAACAATTACTTTGAAAGTAACTGTTCTGTCAGCTCCAGCAAAACCCAAACAAACACAAGCAAAACCCAAATAAACACAGGAAGTAGGGGTGTGGTCATATCCTTTCCGAATGTCACCAAGGTTCAGATCGTGATCAGCTTCATCATGAATAGCTACCAGTGAGAAGCTGCAATGACTCCCCCACTGACTTCATCAGCTCCCGACAGTGGGTGCAAACAAGGATGTACTAATCTGTGCAATAATTCAGGCAACGCATTCATACAATATAGATCTGTGTCTTGGGTTTCTGTCACAGTTTCCAGAAGCAATGGGGAGAGACTCAGACATGATGTACGTAACTTCATCACCTCAGAGAATGTAGGAAAATATTTGAAGACTTCCAAAGAATGCAGAATCCAGTATGAAATGAATGACATTAATAGAGCGGACGAGTTTCAATCAAAGCGCATGAGAACGACGAGGCATGAAGGAAAGAAAGAAACGGTCTCGTTCTCACTATTTAGTGCGGCAAGAAAGACAGAAGATGAAGTCGGCTGCGCCGCCGGGAGTTGCTGAAGGCACATTGATGGAAGGAGCGCTGCTGTCCTGATCCTGATGTAATTACGCCATCGTGCTTTACGCCGTCCGTCCTGATGTACCGTCGCCGCGTCGTCTTCTTCTTTCTATCAGTAACTTAGAGACTTAAAACTCCTAACGATCGCGGACCGAGGAAAAAACAAACAAAGCCTCCGGAAGAACGGATTCCTTCCTTTGCCTACTTTTGCATCCATCTACGACGCTTGCAGATTTGTCATATCCGATCGAAATTGTAAACAATTGTCTGAAGAATTTTCGAAGGCAGAAGATATACCAGAAACTGCCTCAATCTGCCGGTGATCATAAAGCTGTGGGATCGTGAGAGTAGACGGCGTGTGAGAGAAGGCAGGCGGATCGGGACTTCGACGATTACCTGTGTACCGACAACTGACGGGATGATGATGAAGCTGTGGGATCGTGAAAGGAGGCGACGGCGTGTGTGGGGAGACGGCGGTTCAGGACTTCGACGGGTTGCTCAATGCGTCAAGAAAATGAGGAAGGACGCAACCGACGTCAGGGCCTCATTATTCTTACCTCGCAATTGTTGGCAATTCCTTTCACAATTTGCGGAGTCTCTCTTTCGCACAATTGCATTCAGGGAGGAGGAGGAGGAGGAGGAGGAGGAGGAGTTGATCGACGACGTCGTATGTACACTAATGCACACAGGTACGGGAAGTTCTCTGTTCTGAGAGTCTGAGCGAGAATCACCTGGCTGGTAATCAACAGGCAAGCTCTCTTGGAACTTCGCATTTTGGTTTCCTGTTCCATGCAACCGTCGCTGTGATCTGCCTCTTGCTGCTCCAATTGCTTCGTATTCCGTTTGCTGGAAGCTTCTTCGTCTTCAGATCGATTCGACCGATTCTGCTCCTAGTTTCTATTCTTCAGGTTTTTTTTTTCGTTTTGTTTTGTTGTTCTGGCAGTAAATAACCATGGTGATGCCTTCTTTTCTTTTCTCTTTGCCTTATCAAGAGCGAGCGATAAAAAAGTCGAAACCATGCGCATCTCACGAGTATCTTTTCCAACTGTTTGCCTTTTGTTTTGTTATCACGATTGAACGCGGGATGTCTCTTTTTTTCTTTCTTTCTTTCTCTCTGTTCTTGAAATATCGCTCTGATCTGATGTTTCTCTTCTGAATTTCCCTTGTACAAAGCTTCGTAAGCTTCTTTCGACCCTGGAGCTTTTCGACGGGTTTCAAGCTACGGTTGCGCCTCACGTTTGCAATTGTATTCTCAGATTAAGCAACACCATGATGGATTCTATTTGTTCTGCGTCCACTATGAAGTTGATGAAGTTTTGCAGTCCCTGTACAATGAGAGCTTGCACAATTTGGTGATGATCGATATATCCTTCTAGTCACTCATCAAGGACATTGTGGAGAAATTCTAAGCTCTTCGTTCGTTTTCACAGCACAAAGCAATCCATCTCCATAAAAGATGAAGGGGAACAGGGACGAACTCCCCTTCAAGTTGCTCCACTTTTTTTTGTCGCCAGGATGTGAAAATTCACCAAAAAAAAAAGAAGACTGATTGGACTGCATCTTCTTTGCTGCATTCGGACTGCACTTGTCTTCTCACAAACAGTCTGAAGAGATCATGGGCACGTTTGAATTGAGTCTGTGACCTAAGATCTTGCTCTTTACCTGAACAAGATGGAAAGCAAACAAACCCTTTGATGTGTACCTATGTGTGTCAGGTGTGGAGCTCTAAATTTCTCTGTCTTGTGCAACTCTCTCCTCTTAGGGGTTGCATCAAACAAGGACACTGTCAGAAGCTCAAACCACAACAGGTCTTCATCAGCCATTAAGTGAAGCTTTTGAACCCTCTCAAGCCATGCCCTATTCACTCAGCTACAATCTCAAGAAATTAATGGGATTGAACTACATTGTCCCGTTCGGTAATTATTACAGAGATGATATTGTCATAGACCACTTTGAAAACAGTCAAGAAGAAGATGCAGAGACATGGGTCACAGACTTCTGTCACTGGGCAAGCCAGGAGAATCTTCATGACTCCTGGAAGCTGAAGTTTACCATGGAGGCCATGAATCATACTGATGTATTTTGGGCAAAAAAGCAGAAGGCTGTGGGCACATGGGAGAATTTTCTGCATCTCTTCAGAGAGAGTTTCATGGGGGATTGCAAATACTGGGCTGATACAGATCCATCTGTCTTAGTGCTTTCTTCATTTGTTGGTGTTGCTTGCAATGTAGGTAAACTCATCTGGTTCAGGTTACAACATTGTGGGCCTGTTGAATAAAGCTGAGGATATGTTATATC
>Ga0116231_10001922_pt1 | contig 43254 bp, 34 predicted proteins | sample S1TSphgellanicum_2_FD_89695 | JGI IMG/M metagenome (GOLD analysis project Ga0116231, IMG submission 89695) | Host-associated microbial communities from peat moss isolated from Minnesota, USA - S1T2_Fd - Sphagnum magellanicum MG | ecosystem: Host-associated > Plants > Peat moss > Unclassified... | reverse complement strand
TGCATCTTTAATTGGAAGCCTTTCTCTGTCTCAAGCTTGTCACTCTTGGTTTCTCTGTTTTGCAATGTGCATACTCCAAAAAGTAGGTAGAAAGATGGTAGACAATAGATTTCTAGATGTTTTCTGTTATTGATGTGTCCATAAACTATGGAATTAGAACTTTCAGGTGGACTCTGAAGGCTTTACAATGTCCTATAACTGTGTTTTGTTTAGATAGGAAGTGTACGCATGCTAAGCACAATACATCAGGCAGGAAAGAATCACATGTGTTTGTTTGTCCTAATCATGCCGATGCCCATGCTTATGATTTGATTCTGCATAGTACAGAGTCCCTCTTGTAGGCATGCATATGAATTATGCAATATTCTATGTGAAGTGTTGGGGACTGATAAGTGAGATGGGGTAAATGGGGTCTGTTGTGGAACTGGGAGATCCTTGCCATTTTTAGCTGCTAAAGGACCTTCATATCGATGCTGGTTTTAAGGCTCTTTTACACAAACACATAGGTAGAGGTGGTACAGTCCCTAGAAGCTTTTGTCTCCTTAGTGAATTAGAGTGAAGTGCTTGGTTTTGGCCATAACATCAAAGCCACAATGTGGCTTATGATGCCAGGGCCAAATTGTGCAAAGAGTTAGCTATCCTGGTGGCCCTTGATGTGAAGTACATCCTGATAGAAGGTACTGTTGAGGTGTACCTATTCCATTGACTTACTTTTGGCTTTCTGGAAGTTTAAGCAAATTGGCAGCACTCAGCAACAGCCATAGCGGGAAACAAACAACAACAAAATAGATTGCAATGCAGTATGTGCTATGTAAAAAGTTCTAAGGGAGTGAATTTTCTTTCTTTCTTCGAGAGACGAACTTAGCATCCATGATCATACCACGTAGTTGGGTGTACCTAGAATCTGTTTCTTTTACAAGCATAGGAGGCAACAACAGAGGTGGTGGTGATGGCAAAACTGAGAATAATGTAGTAGTAGTAGAAGAAGCAGCAACAGCAGCAACAATAGGCAATACCAAAGTAGCCCAGCGTCTGCTCACTACCACCTTCCTAGCGCATGCCAAACTCTCCTCACTTTTTCCTTCACCATCTTTACCAGTTCCTCTTCTGTTTTTTGCTACTGTTGTAATCCTAGGTTATAGCATTGCTGCTCTACTCACCACCAGTCCTGTACCTATAAGATTCTGATGCATCATCAAACCCCTTTACAACCATATCAACCCCTCCCCAAAATCACGCACCTCTCTGTTTTTCTCTCTGTCTCTCTGTCCCTTTGTTTGTGTTTCTTTTTGTGTCTGTTTTGTGTCTGTGTTTATGTATGAATCTTGAAGCTTTTGGTTTTCTGGAAGTTTAAGCAAATTGGCAACATTCAATAGTAGCCATAGCGGGAAACAAACAACAACAAAAAAAGGCCATTGTTGTCGGGAACAATTCGTGTGGCGTTACTAGAAGATAATGGCTTGGAAATGCAAGCGTAGCTGAAAACGTTCTGTTTGGTACTCAAGCGCAAAGCAAAAATCTCCTTTTTTGCATTTGGTTTTTTCTATAAAAGTTTGTTACGGAGAGATCTCGTCAGGAATCCGCTCAGCAGCAGTAGCAAGGAGGAGGAGATCGAAGTTCCCAAATCTTGATTGCGACCAGAAATCCTCTCGCTCGCTCGGATTTGTGGGTGGGTCCCCGTGCGCGTGCGAAGAGAGAGCATTGGATGAGAAAACCGCGCGTGCATGTGTATGTGTATGCGAGATACTGCGCTGTTTTTTTGGGCCTCTCGCCCAAATCCCAAGCGCTACGCAGATTCGCCTCTCACACAACCATCTGGGGCCACAAATCAACGGGTTGTTGCTGTGGGCCACCAGTAGGTCCAATGGGCGGGTGTCTGTGACGAACACACAAACAGACACCACGTTTGTTTTAATATATAGGATAGCTAGGACTACTGGGATATCTAATCTCATTTGCTCCCCTAGCTTTCGTCTCTTAGTGTTAATGTTTTTAATGTTTGTCCAATATAATGCTTTCGTCTCTTAGTGTTGATGTTTGTTCAATATAACGCTTTCGTCTCTTAGTGTTAATGCTTGTTCAATATAATGCTTTCATCTGTGGTGTTCTTTTTTGTGGTGTTCTTTTTTATCTCTTCACATTTCACTGCTCCATCAAAATCCATCATCTACAACCTGCTCTTTGACGTTAAAGGTAGGGAATGTTGTTAGAACATTCAAGATTGCGAGGGGAACGTTGTAGAATGTGTCGACCACAAAATTGACAAGTTGGACCACAATAAAGAGTAAAAGAAAGGGCTGAATTGACAAGCCCTGAGTTTAGGGTGTGATAAAAACGTATCATCCTTGCAAAACGAAAGGTAAAAATATGTTCATGAAAAAAATCTGGATTGGAATCAATTCTGTGAAAAACAAGTTTACCCTCCAAAACGTTTCTTCCCTGCCCGTGGGTTCATTACTTACTAACTGGTCACCGAAAAGAAAGCACGGTCCTCTGCCTAGTCATATAGGATTCTCCCCCCCCTCTCTCTCTCTCTCTCAAAAACAAGTTTACCCTCCAAAACGTTTCTTCCTTGCCCGTGGGTTCATTACGGACTGGTCAGCGAAAACAAAACATGGTACTCTGCACGGTCAGATATAGGATTCTCTCTCTCTCTCTCTCTCAGGGTAAAGCAAGTTTAGCCTCCAAAACGTTTTCCCTCTCCAGTTGGTTTAATTATTGATTGGTCAGCGAAAAGAAAGCATGGTGCTCTGCCCGGTCATATAGGATTCTCTCTCTCAGGAAAGCAAGTTTACCCTCCAAAACGTTTCTTTCCTGCCCTGAGGATTGTCTCTCTCTCAGGAAAACAAGTTTACCCTCCGAAACGTTTACCGTGCAAAACATTTGTTCCCTGCCCTTAGGTTCATTATTGACCGGTCAGCGAGAAGAAAGCATGGTGCTCTGCCCGACCATATAGGATTCTCCCCAACTCTTTCTCTCTCTGGAAAGACAAATTAACCCTCCAAAACGTTTCTTTCCTGCCCTTAAGATTCTCTCTCTCTCAGAAGAACAAGTTTAAGCTCCAAAACATTTCTTCTCTGCCCGTGGTTTCATTACTGACCGGTCAGCGAAAAGAAAGCATGGTGCTCTGCCCGACCATATTGGATTCTCTCTCTCTCTCTCTCTCTCTCTCTCTCTCTCTCTTCTTCATTTCTCTCGTTAAGCGCAGCTGCCCGGTGTGTCTCTTTGCTTTGTTGTGCTGTAAATATTCCTTTGTTAGCTCCTTGTGAGGAATGCTTTGATCTCTCGCGCTCCAGGACACAGGATCGTCGTCGTCGGCGGAGATGGTGCGATGCAAGGCGGCTGTGCGCAGGGCCTCGGTGCTTCCGGTTGCGATGTTGTGTTTTTTCCTGGCGGCTGTGAGTTTGTTTCGCTTTTGCGATGCGGAAATCAAGCACATGGTCATTACGGAAGACGCCCGCCTCTTCATCTTGTTCGAGACTTTCGGGTTCGAGTCGGGAGGCGTGGTGAACATCAACATCTCAGACGTCAAGCTTCCGGAAGGCGACCATAAGCGAGCGGGATTCTTTCTCTCCCGTAATGAGGATCTTGTGCCTGCATACGCCGACTTGCAACAAGAGCAAAAGGACTGCCTGTTGGAGAGCTCGCGGATCAAAACGCTCTTCACGCTCTCGGAAGCCGCACAAGACTTGACGGATACAGGTTTGCCGTATGCCTACTCGTCTAAGGTGGATATTGGCGACGAGTACAGCCTCTATTTCGAGAATTGCTTGAAGCAGCCGGTTTCCATAGACGTCACGACTTCCATGTACAATGTGGAGAACGGGAAGAAGGACTATCTGCCGATGGGGCAAACACAGCTACCTACGCTTTTCTTCACCTTCTTTCTTGCACATCTTGCACTGTTAGGTATCTGGATCTACATTTGTTGGAATCAGAAGCTCTCCGTGCATCGCATCCACATTCTCATGGGGGTCTTGGTTGTGCTCAAGGCACTCAACTTGATTTGTGAGGCGGAAGAGAAGCAGTACGTGAAGAGGACGGGGACGCCGCATGGCTGGGATGTTGCTTACTACATATTCAATTTCCTCCGGGGAGGAATGCTGTTCGTTGTGATCATTCTGATCGGCACGGGCTGGTCCTTTCTGAGGCCATACCTACAAGACAAGGAAAAGAAGGTACTCATGGTTGTCATCCCTCTTCAGGTTTTTGCCAATGCCGCCTTCGTTGTTTACGATGAAGCTGGACCTTCCACCAAAGACTTCTTCACGTGGAAACAAGTGTTTCTTCTTTTGGATATCATCTGCTGTTGTGCAGTGTTGTTCCCCATCGTCTGGTCAATCAAGCATCTGAGAGAGGCATCTCACGCTGATGGCAAAGCAGCACGGAACTTGGAGAAGCTCACTTTGTTCCGTCAATACTACATTGTGGTAGTTAGCTACATTTACTTCACTCGCATTGTGGTTTTTGCACTCTTCACTGTCACAGTATATCGATACAGATGGACTGGCACTTTCGCAGATGAGATGGCCGCTCTTGCCTTTTACATTTATACAGGATACAAGTTCAAGCCAGTTGAGCACAATCCCTATCTTGGGCTTGATGATGATGAGGAAGAAGCTGCTGCACAGGAGGCTTTGAAGGATGATGAGTTTGATTTGTAGACTGAGACCCATGGTCACATTGCATGTCCCATGGAGGATGACCTCCTTCTCTATTTGTTCTTCTCTGTGCAGCTTCCATTATTACCCTATGCCTTCCAGATTGGTTATTTCTAATGTATGTATTCTACTTAGGGATCTGAAGGCAGGAAGTTTTCAAAACCTCCTGTGCAGCAGCTTCTTAGAGAGGGCTGTGTGCAGATGCTTGTTATGCTTCTTAAAGAGCAGTTCAACTATTTGCAAACCCTACAACTGAGGAATATTCATGGTCAATCAGGCACTTTGGATGAGAGTAAGCTGAGGTCCCTCGGCTTCTTCTCTGCTTTCATTGGTGATAAGATCTGCAGCCTCTTCAAATGGCTCTTCTCTGAACCCAACTTTTGTTTCAACATGACATTTGTCATTAAGTTTTCTGCTTCCATCTTTGTGACCAGATTTCTGTCAGGTTTGCCTTCAGTATCTATGTGTGCCTGTGTACTGGAGTCTCAGATGACTGCTTTTTTACTTCCTGTAGTGTGTATTTTGTTTAGTTCCTTTGGTTGAGAATTAAGTCTTCGCCATCTGGTTTCGTGCATGGAAGTTTTGAGAGGCAGAAAAGTAGACCTAGTACTGGGCCCACTGTTTTGCATACAAAATCAATTGCAGGTGATTGATTGTGTCTCCATCATTTGCTGAGCTTATTTGGTTATTCTCCCTTGTTCCATTTATTGCAGCTGCCTTGACACATAAGGTTCTTGACATGGCATCAATGGCCATAGAGAAAGCTGAGTTGTTTCTTAGAGATTTGACATTAAAGAGCTGACATTGACACATTCTGGAATATCTCCTGCACTGGTCATGTTTGCACCTACTTGCCATGTCTGTTTTGTGCTGAAGTGCAAAAGCAAATGCATATTTAGGAAGCACCTTGCCACACGATGGCTCTGGCCTTCAAATGACATCCATCAATATACTAAATCGGAAACACATGGTGATTAGCATGATGAAGCCCAAGTGGTTCCTTCAGTTATACTGGAAATGTTTCTGTAGTGGACTCCACATGATCCTAGAATGTAGGAGAGATACCAAACTTAGGCCTGTTTCTGGTGCATCACAATATCTGTACCCTGAAGGGCAGAGCCAACAAACCAAAAGAGGGAACATATAGCTTATTCTTTTTTTTTCTTAGCTTCAAGTTTTCTTATGTACTTTTGTCATAAAATGCTTGAGTTAAAGCATGGTAATGCATGTAGCTGGGGTGTGATTCACATTTAGGGAAACTCTTTTTTTGTGTCTTTCCCAAGCACATAAATGTATAAGTTTCCATAGACATCCCCAAGAACAACAGGACAAGAAGATCCCAATCCTGACATAGCCTTCTTTTCTTCATTGAAAAAAGGGGGAACAGAAGAAGAACATGGAAGTTGGAGGAGTTCAATGATTAAGTTGGTTCAAGAGATTCACTAGGCTACATCCTCAAACAGTGTACCTACTCATGATCTTTGAGAGAAAGTAATACTGTGCCATGTGGTAGGTGTCATAGCACAGAGAGTCTCTCTCCTTTTCATTTACCTCCCTTGTCATGGCAGGAATCTGGCTGGTCTTGCACTCAAGTTGCTTTGCTGAGTGTTCTCTTGCAATAAAGTTTTGCCAGGTTTACCTCATTGCTCCAGTGAACCAACAGCCACCCACACACCATAGACATGGATGATGGGCGGACAGGGAATACTTAGTAAATTTTTGGGGTTTCAGTTGCCAAAAGGCAGAAGAAAAATAGGGAATATTGCCAGATTGTTAGATTTCGTTCCAGTAAGTAGCCAGAAATATAGAAGGATGACTAAAACTTTGTGGTTCGTATCTGGTTAAGAGATGATCCCAGTGTCGGCTTCATAAAAGTTTAGGAAACCACTGGTTCCTACTACCTAGCTAACCATGGTGGTTAAGTCAGTTTCTGTTTTTCCTCCCTACCAACAAACAACCCATCTGCCCTTAAGAGCATTCCCACTGGCACACTTCAAAAAAAGTGTAAACTGGCTTTGGGCCAGCATTTGATGATGTGGGTGGCAATGGGCACTGTAAAGTTTAACATCTATCATTGATTGCCCAAATCGATTGATTGGTCTAAGTGGTTTGTTATTAGTAATCTCTTACCTTTTCTTCTTCTAGTTTCACGTTTATGAGTGAGGCAATCAATCATTCAATCACATTGGGAATACAACCCTCCAAAGCAACAAACTGGGCCCTCCTGAGTGCATGTGGAGCCCTCTCATTGATGACATGAAATTTATGGTCCTAAAACTGTGTGTCATCATTTTCAGCCTAGGCTAATGGAAGGACAAGGGAGTCTGGGTGAATGAGTCCTCATTTCATGTTTGATCAATCCTGCTGGCACTTCTTCAATTTTGGGTTTTGAGTTTTTTTGGCTCTGCCCATAGGGAAGAGACTATGCTTTAGTGTAGGTTTTGAGCATAAAATTTTGGCTCGAACTTGACCCAATGTGTGAGTGATCTGGAGAACTATGTGTGCATATGATGGATGGGCATGTTCCATCGAAGTTTATGCACCTAAATGGGAAGTTCTAGACCCAATAAGGAAAGTTTTTAGTTTGATATTTGAACCTGTCATAAAGGGCAGTCGTTATGTGATGAGCTGGTTGTTTCTCTTCTTGATTTTGTGCGGATCAGTTGTGTGCACAAATTCAGCAAATGTTTGTGGGGATGAAGGATGCAGGCACAAACAAGGGTGCAATTTGTGTGTCAGAGAACAGTTGCATAATTCAGGTGCTGGGAAAGGAATCCAACATGAAAAAGGAATTCAAGACTTTCTCTTGTTTGTAGCCTGTTACAGGCATCCTTCTGAGCATCCATGTTTTGGCATTACAAAGACATTAAACAAGCTTGCAGTTCCAGATTTGTTGCCCAAAGGAGTAAAAAAGGTTCTTGTGGAGCCTGTGGCAGCATGTGCGGATATTATGCGCCATGTCTCATGAGCCATCAAAGCTCTGAGATGATAATGGCAACCTCAAAAGGTGTGAGGAAGACTACAAATCCTGAGAGCCTTGTGTCTTCACAAAACAGGCACATTCAAGAGGTTCCTGAATGTAACCATGGAGATGTAGCTTGTTTGCAATTTGTGACTTCCAAGACACAGAGATAGGTTTGGGATGGACCAAAAAGTTGTGACAGCTCCTGCCACTCCTTGGGAGTCTTATATTGCACTTGGACAGGCCTGTGAAGATGATGAGTGGCTTGACTGAGCTTTGAAGGAATTACCCTGTCTGGTGCTTGGTTCTGTCTCTCAGCTCACCAGAAATAGATGTTGAAACTATTTCAGGCAGGCCAAGCAAGATTAGTGATACACCTGTTGCCAAGACCTGTACAAAAGACTTCAGTGGCAGAACCAAAAGCTGTGAAGGCACCAGAACCTGTAGTGGGCATGGACAGGGGATGCTGGTTCAACTTTGAGGGACATATTTGGATTCCTTGGACATTCAAGGGCAATTGATTGGAAGACAAACTTTTTCTACAGCTGCAGATTGCTATGCTGCTGCTGTAGATACATTTGTTTAATCACTTGAATGTTCTCAAGAGCTTGAGTCAACATTATGGAACACGGGATGGGCATGCTATGAGCTAGGGTGGTGGAGGCTTTGCACATAGGGATTTAAAAGGAGCAGAAGGAGCATTTGAGACAGATATTGTTGCAGCCAGAGCAGTTAAGGATCTGATCAATATTCTGCTATCTTGCTGATGGCCAAAAGGCAGCTGACGTAAACTTTCTTCTCAGTTAGCTGGTTGAGAGGAATGCCAGCTACCCCAATACTTGTATACCTACACTCAAAACTGTTTCAGAAGCAAAATTGTTGTCTCAAGAGACTTTAGAATTTTGTGGGGGGAGGGTTTGTGTGCTCATGGGAGCTGGAGATGGTGTTGAGCATTTGATTGGTTGGAGTTGGAATGAAGTTCCGATTCAATTTGTACATACTTATCCTAGGCAAGGTGTCCTTGCAAGGGATTAGAATGCAACGGCATTGAAGAAAGGAGAAGAAGCAAATGCCATTTGAGAAAGAAATATAGGTCCAAAATCAAGGTCAGCAAAAGAACTTATATTCTTGTCCAAAATGACACGGCAAAGAAATCTAGCATGCTGGAGAGACAAGATGTGAAAAGGAGGCACATCTAGGTATTGTAGGGATTTGAGTGTGAAGGGGGATTGGATTAGGGTTGCTAAGGGTCATTGTATGCTTTCTACAGAAGTTGCAAGATGAGTTGTGGGTCTATGTTGTGACACCAAAGAAGAAAAATGCATTGATGGAAGGGAGCTTCTAGAAAAAGCTTGCTAGGTTGCATTGTGTCTATTTGTAGGAAATAGTTGATGTTTATGGGAGATGTTTTGCTCTAGGAGACAAGTGTTAAGGAGGCAGGTGCTTTGGTGGTTTTCTAAGGAGTGCTACATTTGCTGATTAGGTTTGCAAGATTTTCGAGATGAGGAATTGCCGATTAATGCTTCAAATGTCATTGGGAGAATGTTGGGGATGCGTTTGAGAAGAATATGTGTACAAAACACGACTTGATGGGAAAGCATTCAGCACATTTGGAGACAAGGAATTGAGTACTTTGAATTGGAAAGAAGCTTAGGAGAAGAGGATGCTTGTTAGTTCATCATATTTCTATGATTGTGTTTGATTTGGAGATTTAGTTGAACCATGTTCCGTATGAGATGCTACTTTTAACTATTTTCACTATGCTCTAATAGTTAAATTAGGTCAGGGAATGTACCATCCAATCACATTATGACGGGTTGATGTCTCGAAGTGATGTCAACTGCAAAGCAATTTGAGCTTAGAGGTATGCATATGGCATGTGGTAGTAAAAGGTCAAGTTGCATTGTGTGGGGATTTGGGGTTGCAATATTTAGAAGGTAATGGAAGATGTGGTAGCCCTAGGGACAAGTGAAACTAGGATAGAAAGTGCATTAAACCTATTTGAGAGCAAAATGTCAAACAATACCAAAAAATTAGGGCAACATAGAGTTGAATTTGTGCCTAGGTGGTTATGGCCTTACATTCTTTGGGATTAAGGATTTGTGCAAAATGAAATGAATAGGGTTGGAGTGTTCAAAGCATACAATGCAATTTAATTTAAGAGTAATGACAATGTTATTAGTAGATTTCATATGCATTTAATTGTGTAAAGCTCAACAAATTAAGTGAACATTGAGAAAATTAAATCAATTATGACTAGACCTAAAGTTTTGTGGTTGATTTCCTTGCTAAGGTAGATCACTAAAGACCATGTCACATCTAGCTATAAGGCCCTACCTCTAACACTACCTTAACATTAGGTTTAAGGCCATATAGTTTGAATGTCAATGACGGTCATCATGAAACATACCCAATCATTTTGGCATACCTTTCAATTATCCACACCAATGTTGAAACAACAATTACCACCAAACCATCATCATCACAAAACATTAGCATGTTTAGACTTACAACAAAAGCTACATATTTTTTCTCTTTCATTTTCTTGTGTTTGTTTTATTTTTGTTGTTGTTCTACTAGTTACACAAGCTTGTATTTTGCATTTTGTTGCTCTCACACAATGGTGTGAAGTTCAAGAACTTGGACTCTCCAATGCCTATGTGGTAAATAAAATGGTAGTTTTGTTTTGGTGCAACAATGTCAAAGCCTAAGTATCTAAACTTTGGCATCTCCAATACTCTGATGTAAAGTTCTCCCATTTTGTGCAATTCATTTTTGGCATCTTTGTTCTGCATCCTTGGTGCAACCATACCATATGATTCAAATAAAGTCCTTTCTTTTCTTATTTACAAATTAAATAATGGCTTCATGTGTTGTACAACACTTCAGAATTTCCTAATATTGTACATTGTTTGTTTTTATAGGACAATAATCATTTTGCATAAGTTTTTTTTAATTTTTTGGCTTTGGGATGTTGTTTTTTGCATTTGCATGTGTGGGGGGAAAGGATGATAAATTTGTTGACAAGGTAACAACAATATTAAATGTGAAGAGACTTCAAGACAAGGCCTGTCACTAACAAAAACCATATATCAATGAACTTCCTTCATAAGGTTTACAATCTATAAGTTGGTTTTCATTTCATTATAAAATGATTCAAAGACAGTTAAACTAAAATTATATATATGAAACTTTGTCTCCTTGTGTATTATGTTACTATTGAAAGAAGTTTTTCATTTTTTCTATGTAACTTCAAAAAAATTATTTTAAAAATGTTGTAGTTTTATTTGTGTGCATCTAAGAGAAATGAACCTCTATGATTGGTCACTATTGTTAGGAAGTTTTGCATTGTAGATCAAAATCATATAGGAGGCATCAAAGTCCACCATGGATTCAAGCTTGCTAGTTAGTTGAAGATCTGGTCATAGATTTGTAGCAAAGTTTCCAAGAATTAAGGATGTTTATCATATTGCATGAATCTTGTACCTTGTTAACAATTGGTGAAGAGTTCAAACATTGGATCAAGCCTTGTTCAACAACTTGGTTTACTCATTTCTTAACAACATAATATGATGTTAATAGATGGATCTAAATTTTTTGAATGTGGAAAGAAATCTTTTCGGACTTAAGCAACCAAGTGAGACTTTTGATTTTAATACATGATACCAAAGTATAAAAAGGTCATCCTCATAAAATCAAAGTTGTGTGTGCAATCTACAAGCCTACACAAAGTGCAAACATTTTAAGATGTAATGAATTGTTTGCCATTGGAAGATCCATTGTAGTTCTTGTGATTTAGGAAGTGGTAATGGTAATTAATGTTGTGTTAAAAAAACTAATCATGTGGCCCATGGGTGATAAAATACAAGTTGTGATCATAGAGGTCAAGAATTAATGTGGTATGTTGAATGTGACGAGTGCTATTGATGACATTCACATTGTCATATCAAAACCTTTTGGTGCCTTTGTTGAGGACTATTACTACCACAAGATTGGAGGTTATAGTATTGTTGCACAAGCAATGAATGACAACTAGACTTGAGATTCATTGATGCGTATGTGAAATTGCTTAGGAGTGTGAATGATTCCCATGTTTTGAAAAAATCTTGGTTGTACAAATGTGCAATGCAAAGGGGAATATTTGATACGGTTGTTGGTTCATTATATGGATTGCCCCCTTATTTACTTGGAGATAAAGGTTATCCATTGTTGCCTTGGCTCATGACATTGCACAATCAAAATGAAAAACATCACTTGGTTTTGGAACTTTTGTATTATTGCAAACATAAGCGGGGGAGGTCAATTGTGGGAAATGGTTTTGGCATAATGAAACAAATGTTTGAAGAGCTTTTGAGGAAAATAGGGTTGCGTATAGCGATTGTTCTTGATGTGTTCAATGCTTGTTGTCTTTTTCATAATTTGATCCTTGGGAGGCAAAAAGTGAATGTTGAAAAGTTCATGCAAGTTATTTAGATTGAAACCATGTAGGAGGATGCATTTGTGTGTGACCCTATTTTCTATGGACATTTCCTAGTAATCCTCATTATGACAAATAATGACCATGTAATTAATTATCTTTTTGTAGTTTCTTTAGAAAGGTCCCCACTTGTCCTTACAAGTTGCTCCATTGTCGAAATGCTCAAAATTACCATTGGCCATGACATATGTTGAAATGAACTTCCATTATATGATGGATGTTTCCATGTTGTCTTTGTAATCAATGATTGCCAAGTTGGCCTCATTGATTGTTGGTGATGTTACTCAATGGAGTTTCTTTAAGAAATTTTGTTTTGCATTCCTACCAGAGGGCCACATCTTTACCAAATACACAAGAGTCTTGCAATTCCTACAATTTGTAAATAAGTAGAATGTAAATAAGATAAAACACTTGGAATTTGGAAAACTTGATGGATAGAACTCTTCCAAATTCGGAAATTGGGTCAATGACAAAACTTTTGCAATTTGGAAATCTTGATCAAAGATATAACTCGTCAATTTGGAAATCTTGATCAATGACATAACGCTTGCAATTTGGGAAACATTATTAGAAAGAATTCTTACAATTTGTAAATTGTGATCAGAATTAGGACTCTTGTAATTTGGGATTCTTGATCATAAAGAACTCTTGCAATTTACAATCTGCATTTGTAGGCGTTTCCATAGCAAGGAAAGAGAGGGGGGCACAAAGAGGGGGGAAATGAATGAAGAGAGAAAAAGAGGGAAGAACGGAAAAAATGAAAGAAGACAGAGAAAGTGGAAAGAGAGAGAGTGTGATGGGTCTTTAACATTGAGTTATTCGCTATTTTTTGAGGCTTTACATAACACCAACAAAAAGTCACTAAATTCATCTTTTTAAAAGATTAACTAGACAGTCGGTGTTAGTAGACATTGGGTATTAACACCAATGCCATGTCATCTGCCACATAGGATTTGATGTTAATTGCTACCAAATATGTGTACTCATGGTGTTTTTTTTCACTCTAAACACTGGTCTACCACTGATATTACCTCTAGGTGTGGCACAGGCTTAAGATTAACCAATAAGCATCTTTAGAAGTTATGCTTTGTTTGAACTTCAGTTGAGTTCACATTTTTGTTGCTCCATGGATGTAATCCCTAGTCTGTAAAATGTTCATGTGGTCTATGTTGAGTCTTGTACTGTAAGGAGGTCAATGCAACTGGGGTCTTGGAGTTCAATAGATTGCAGTCAATGTTGCTTCTTCTTCTGCGTGATAAGTCTGATAATCATACAAATATTCCACATGCAGAAAAAATCAATCCAAAGTCCACTCATGTATACTCAGAGTAGACAACTGCAGCTTAGATTCTAATTGCATCACAATTACATTGGGATGGGGGGTTGGGAATTTCTTTCCTTCCGCAGCTCTCAAACCCCCTTGATGATAGTGACCAACCACTTCAGCAAATGCATGACAAAAAACATGTGTCATGCAGGCCAACGTACACAATCAAAATTGTGAAATGTGTTTTTTCAATCTCTCCAAACCAGTGCAAATTAGAGACTAAGTAAGCACCTACATATGGCATGCCCAATTAAGTCATGCCTGTAAATCATTTCAGGTTATGAATTTCTTACCTCCCCCCCAACCTGCATTCCTTCTCTAAGTTCCAAAAGAAATTGTGGAAAGAAAAACAAGGGATCTACATTGTGCACATTTTTCTTACCTACATGTCATGCAGCAATCCATCCTCATCAGTTACAACAGTTTCTGGTGTGGATGCCCCATTTTCTTGTCCAGAGTCTCCGTTGACTTCATCATTCAGTTCTTCATCAACAAAATCGTGTTTACATTCTAGGGCTTTCTTGGCCAGGTCTGCATGTCCATCCTGGTCCTCTCTGCCACCCTGTTTTTTCACCTTGTTATCTTGAAACTCAGTCAAATTTCTTTGCTTCCGTTTTCTGCTATGAAGCTGTCTCTCAAAGTTTCTTGTTATCCTTCTGTTGATAGTTTCCTCGACCAGATTTTGCTCCTCTTGCTCCTCTTGCTCCTCTTGCTCTTCTCCCTCAACGTCTTCTCTGCCCTCAGCATCTTCAAGCTCTTGAGACTCTTTACTTCGCCGAATTCCCCGCTCTATGTTCTTAGTCTTCCTTCCACTGGCACTAACTTCTACCTTCAGCAAGTTTGCCTCTTGCCTAAAAATATGTGGTGCCCGGAAGCAGAACAGTGAGAGATCAGTGAACTCCAAAACATGTTCAGTCTTCCTGCAACTCAAGAAACAGGTTGTCACTGTAAGGCAATAGTGGCCATCAGAGAAGATTACCTCAAATAGTCTTTGAAAGGACTAGTGTGGAGTCCAAATCAAGAGCTGTAAACATTATTTCTCAACTATTGTGCAGTTTAGACCTTGGTAATGTCAAATGCAGTGTAATGTTTGCAACATCTGTGCAAGTTTTAGAAGACTTGAACTGATGCAATTTGAAGAAAATGACATCGCATATGATCCTGCAGAACCTTCCAGGAAATGCATTGATTGAACAGTTTAGATGCTCAATAGATGTAGATCTATCAATGTGTTTCTTGCAAATGCAAATAGATTGTACTTTGTGTTCCATACTACCTGTAAACTCCCAGTTCTGCAGTTCTCAGCATGAGACGACAACTTGCATAGAATCCCTCCAACCCAGGTTTTGCAGAGTCCAGGGTTTTGATATTGATATTGCTCTCAACAACATACTGGCACCACACAGCAGTTAGGTGTCAGAAGTCCTCTTGCAACTTGTGAGACCACAGTGTTTGAACAGTTGTAACTTGTGTAGGTGGGATGACACAGCACAAAACTTAATACTGAAAAGCACATGAAAACTGCATAACTATGCATGAGTATTGTTAAGCAGTTACATGGCCACCAAGACTTATTTGGCTGCTCCTGAAGTAAGGGGTTTGCAAAACAGTGATGTTCCACTAAACTTCCACTGCTTGCTCAGGCAGTCATCTATGGAGGGGTGTGGCAAGCTAATCCAAATTATGGGAAGAGTATACCTTCAAGCTTTGTTCATGAAGCCATACATATGCAAGACAGGGAAAGAAGCACAAGGTACCACAAAAAAAGGGCTCCATGTTTGACGGCTGTAGACTGCCCACACCTCATCCTTTCCAGGATAAACATAAAATTTGTCTCCCAGTGTCAGGCAGCTTGTCACCCTGTCATACATCCATACACAAATGAGAGGTGCAATTTCAGTTGTTGTACCATTTCCCTACCATCATAGTTCCTACTTGAGTTGTTTCCTGCATTTAATCTCCAAACAACACATAAAAGTAACCTTAGATCTTTGACCAATCCATCACCGTAAAGATCTCAACAATAGGAGTTCAGTTCCAATCGAACCTTCTTGCAATTACCTTGTTGCCTTATACAGCCTTACCCAGTTGAGATGGAGAGAGACAGGGCACTCAAGCTTTTGATTGAAGACATCTTCTATTTCTACTGTTTTAGTTGCAAACATCAAGTATGAGTTCAGAGCAAACCTGTGAGAAAAGGTAGTCCAAGCCACCTGGGTGTCAACTTCTTCTCGCAACTCAAAGAGACCTGTTCCCCTGAGTGGATTCCATTCATCATCTTCACCCTCAAGATAAGGTGTGGTGATCTCAAGATATTGCCTGCTCAGAAGAGAATGACCCCATCAGGACATTTCTACCTTGTTCAAGACATCTAAAAATGTAGAGGCAAGTTTTTTGGCCCAAATCTCTTAGAATGTTTTGTCTAAGTCAAAACCCTGAATGGGACTGCAAATGTCAATGCTTATATGAAATTAGTCAGCAGAATGCTGCATCAGTCCATTTAGATGCTTGCTGGACAAGGGAGAAAGAAATTTGAATTGCAAAGAAGCTCCTGCAGAGATTACTTACATTTCAATGTACAGAGGGTGTTTCTTAGCACCATAGCTCATGCGTGAAAACCTGTCACCTGCCCTTTTCAAGATGCGTGCATACCAATTAGGTCGCTCATGCTCATTGTACAATGCCCACACCTGCAACATGCAATGCATCGAAAGACAAGTTATGAAAGACGGGATGATTCACGAAAGGAGGATGAACATCCAGTTCACAGCCGAGGGAGACTATCTGATCTTCCACAAATCTTATTGGAATAGCTTTGCAAAGCTAAACACAGAAGAAGAGCAGCCAGTTGACATCCAATCAGAATCAGACAATCACTTTACAAAGAAGAGCCATAGAAAAGCTTCCAGAAAACTGCCTGCTAAGTAAAGCTTGGGAAAAAAGTATAACTCAGTTCACACACATGAATAGCTTATCCATATCAGGTGATATTGAGAGAGCAGGATGAGATGCTATCAAAGGAATATGAAGTGAACGAGGAATACATCATAAGGTTCCATGACAGAGCACTCATTCTCCTTTGTTGGCCCTGGGATAATGACAGGTTGTCCAAGCACCCGCACCGACCCTTTCAGAAGAGGGCTTATGAGATATCCAATGGTTGGAACCTATGGCACAAGGCAAAAGAAATGCATCTTGACATACAAACTCTCTTAGACAACCAAAGTACTGGGTTGCCACCAGAACTTTTTCATTGTAGAGATCAAAGATGAGTCAACTTTGAAGAGGTTCTGAATACTTGCTAAGTTTCACGAAACAGCTAAAACTATTGACAGTTGCTATACAAAGCTTGAGATATTTACCGTGAAGGTATTACCCAGCAATGCCCACCGAATTGCAGGGGTGATAGGATTTTGTGACAATGACCCCCGATTCCCAGAAATCTTCCCTTGTTTCTTCTTTGAGGCACTTTTGGTCTCCATTTTAGACCTGATCAATCCACCAATGATGATTATTCATGGATGGAACAAGGTAATTTTGAAAGGTTTGATTTAAAAAGCTGCAAGGCACTGTGCCTCAATCAGCTACCTCCCTCTTCCATCCAGAGTAGCAGCCATCTTAAGCAGCTATTTTTGTTTTGTTAAAGACATCCTAGGGTAATCTCATACTAAAACATAAATATTTGACAAAATTAGATAGGACATAACTGCTGCCTTTCATGACTTATTTGGCAATTTAAAACCTGAAAGTTGCCTCTACTGGTGGGTCCAGAAGCCACAGCACATTAACATAGCAGTAGGTGTGGCTCTTTTAATTTTCAGATAATCTGCAATGGACCTTCAACTGCATCAAGTGTACATGGCATGCTCATCATTTCTGGGAGATCAAACATATGTGTGCACATAGATGGACATCTAGATATTACAAATCCTTTTTCTTCTGTGTTGGCTGCACTTTGTAAGTTCAAAAGAAATCTCAGGATCATGGAATAAAAAGTTCCAACAGACCTTTTCTGCCTTCAAAGCAAAGATTATGGACAACAGAAGGAGTTGGTGTCTTCACAGACAAACATACTTCCATTGATCATCACCAAATTTTCAGGTAGAATCTGCTCATGAATTCTAATGATTGTTCCATCTCACTTTCTACGACTGGATCAGATAGTGCCCTTCAGTTGAAAAAAACACACCACATCATTTGGAGACAGTCATTGATCAGAGCCATATGGAGTGTAGACATCAAACTTGAAATGACTACTTACAGGGTTTGAACAAGAGCATTTGTCTGATGCTTAGCTTCAGTAATAAGCAAGTTGGTGTGATTGGGTGGGTATCCCATCATTACTTCCACCTCTATTTGAGTAATCCCACGCATTTTTCTCGTTTCAATGTCCATCACATGCTCCAACAAGCAGCTGTTTGCCTTGTCACTTCCAAATCCCATGACAACCTATGGTACACCAGCATCAAATGAAATGGAGTCATCTAGCTTGCAGAAGAGAAACAGGCCTGGAGAGGGGACAGGACACACCACTTAAAGAACCAGTTCAATCCACATTGACTGAAATGCTACAAAGTGCATGGGCAAAAGAGAACAGCATCAAGGAAAGCAAGAGAAAGAAGCTTCCATAGACCCAAGGCTAGATAGAAGGATACATACCCCAGTTTTTTCTTCAAGGGCAATGGCATTCTGCAGGCAGCTCTGTACAAATGTAGAAGGATGATCCTTCACACGTGGCAACCTTGGAGGATAAGGAATATTGGTCCAGTACACACGCCGCCTCCTGGTTGGAGTGAGCTCAATTGAGTCCAATTCTATGGGGTGCACTCTGAGGTATTTCGAAATCTCTTCCCGGTCAATCCATGTCATTGATGCCACGTTCTCAACCAAAAACCTGCAGCAAGACCAGTGCAGGAACTCCGTGTAGAGCTGATGTTAAGAACAGGATTGGCTTTCCATTTACTTAATGAAATAAAGAAATATATTTGCACAACATGTAAAATGAAGCTCAGAACTTACCACTTTGGCTTAAACTCTTTGAGTACTCGCAGCAGATCAAAGAAGAGCTTGCTCCGTTGGCCATGAAGACTGAACCATTATGCAAATTGAGATTCATGCAGAGAAGACCACACAACAGACTGAGTTCATGGAGTTCATAATGTCTTACGAGAATAGTCCTCTCTTGTCTCCTTTACAAAACCGTGTGATACAGAACACCTTAAAGAACACTTTTCAGTATGAGATTTACAAGAGAGGAAATCTTACCCTTCTCTTCTGCCCATAGCACTAAGGTCTTGGCAGGGGAAGCCACCAACAACAAGATCAACATTCCCAGAAAAGGACGTTCTATCAAGTTTTCTCACATCACCTACATGATGTACATCGGGATACCTTGCCTTCACAACTTGGATGGCTGGAGGACTCTGCATGGCAAACAAACACTGTGTTTATCATCCTTTCTCAGAAGTTGGTAATCTTGAAGTGCAATTCAAGTTCTCTAGATGGCATCCACTAACTGAAGAATTTGTTGAGCAGGATCTAGACAACAGAGCTATCTCGGGTTGACTTTTACACAATTCATCTGTTTTGTCTTTCCTCTTTCTCACAATTTGAAGAGAGCAAAGTTGAGCTCACCACTTCTGAGCTATAGCCAACAAAGGGGATTCCAAGTCGAGTAAGAGCTGCCCAGATGCCACCAATTCCATCAAAAAGGCTCAATACCACTAGCTTTTCTCCCTTCCAAGGCCCTGCCTTCTTTCTGAATGCAGTCCACCAGTCACCATCTCCATCTCCCTCAAAAGCCTCCTGCAAAGATTTTTAGCTGAATGATGTGGGACCCTGACAAAGTAACTAGACAAATTTTACAGGTTGCACTAAACTACAGTGGCCTATCAGGAGGAGCACATGTTGTGACAATTAAATTGAATAAATGTATTGTGTTCCTCCCTAAGCAACACATGTTTAAGGAAGCCAGATCTACCAAGTCAAGAAAGCTTCAGAATCCAGTGATGTCCTACTGAGGTGCAAGTGAGCTACTTTCACATACTCTAGGTTCAAGTGATTAACATGATTTTCATATTTCCTCATGACTGTGAATGCATGTATGCCTACATTTGAGGGCAACAAGCTCCACCACATGTCATCTTGAAATCACTCTTAAATATTATCAACAAAAGTGGCATTGCACATATCATGTGGCAGTGCACAATTTTGGACTGAAAACCATTGATAGGTACTTTTCAGGTTTATTCATATGGATGAGAATTTGCATGGTTTTTATGAAATGACAGCAAAATCCCAACAGTCAACACACTGAATTTCTACCATGTTCACAATCTTCTTGATGCATAAGAAAAACAACAGTCCAAGAAGCTCTCTACATACAAAAAGATGTCACAGGATTCTGGTCCCTATCAGCTGATTAGAAACAGGTAGCTTCACAATTGATTGAGGGATGCCACAATAGGGTCCCATAGGGAATCAAAAGGACACATAACTTCCATAACTGAAGGACAGTCCAAATAAATCCCTTACCCTGTTATGTATCTGACATCAGAAGTGCAAGCCAAAGAATGTTCACCTTTGAACGTGTAGGACATAGTGGCACAGGTGTGCAAGGGAATTCCTGGTTAAAGCTTCCTGAAGGCCACCCTGAAGAAACTTCTTGCCTGTCATTGACGTTACCAGCTGGCGTCGTTTGCAATTGGGAATAGACCTGTTCCTTCTCTTTCTCCTGCAAGGCCCGAGCTTCTCTCTCAAGCTCCTGGAGTTTCTTGATAATACTGTCCATTGCTTGAGGTGTCACTATAATAACAGGAATTTGAGGTTGAAATCAGAGAAGAACAGCCCAGCTATGTATGCATGACAAGCTCAAACCCTCAGCAATTAGCATCTCATTGTAGTCTTCATCTGTCAAATTCACTGTTGTCACATCCTGAACCCACCTACACACAGAAATTAAGCTCAAGATTCTGTAATAGGTCTCCAATTAAGACCAAATGTCAAAGCTATGCTAGCACCCTTAGAATAAGGCCGAAAAGAGAAGATGAAAGTGACACACAGAAAGAGTCAGAGAGAGAAAGAGAGAGGAACAAGCTTGTGGAACGCCTGAATTAAAAGAGAAGAAAATGCACAGAGTACTGAGGCTTCTAGTACAGCAGGAAAACACTCAAAATCTCAAAGAGAGTGGAACTAGCTATAAGAATTGGAGATAGCTGTCCTGACATCACAGAAAATGGAAAAGCATTGAAAACTATGCACTAAGAAGCAAAATCACTATCTGACATGGTTTGCACATGTCACATTACAGAGCAAAGATAAAACACAATCTTCCTGTACATGAACGGGCAACAGCACCTTGAAAAGCGTGAGAAAAACAGAGGAGAAAAATAGAATAGGCAGCGACCTGCTGTTAGTGACAATGTCCACCTCCTACTTTCTGTAGCTCAGAGGAAGAGATAGACACTCCACAAAAAACAGGCAGCATAACAAAGAAACACACATTTTTACCAAAGAAATGCAGATGCATGGAGGGGATTCGAGGATACATTCGCTTCAGAAGGCTCTCTGAAGGTTTTACTCGCATTACTGTCTGAGATCTTCCGCTAGCTTTCAAAAGCATAACACAAAGATGAAGCTCCGGCATACATGATCGACATTGCAATGCTGATTTCTTGTGTGGAAGAAGAGACTGGTTCGTCCTCCGGTGAGCGGAGTGATAAAACGGTGAAATCACGACCTACATTCTTCCTAGCTTTTTCACAATGTCGATTGCCACTGTTTCCGAACGCCTAATCTTTGCTTCGATTCCATACCGGTCAAAAAAGCTACTTTCCGACGAAGAGGTCAGGCACTAATGTGCTACATTCTGAACACATTTCTAAACCCCTGTGAGAAAGACAATGCTTGCCGACTGACTACACATCTTGCGCAGTAAGAAACACAAGGGCACAAGAATGTCCGACATCGCAGCCAAGGAAGTAACAAACAAAGAAGGACAAAGCACTAAGGATTTCGCTTACTGGAATGCAGCAAAAACTTGTCGAACTTCTCCTCCACGCTGAATTCTGTTCAAAGGAAACCCCAAGTTGACGTATAACGGGTTGAAAGACATACAACACGCAGCTTCCGGATTCTCCAAATCGTAAAAAACTGCAAATGCATGACCAAAAAGACGACAAACTGACACAAACTTAGGGGGAAACTATTTTGAGAAAAAACAGTATTACTTGCAAGCTCAAGTTTCAAATCCAAATCTAAATGACAAGATTTCGGAAGCTAAAACACGAAAGATTTTTCTCTGCAGGCATTACATCAGACCGGCGACAGCAGAAGTTGAGAGAATCCATATACGAAGGAGTTCCATTGCAATCAAAAACCAAGGAACGTCAAGCACTCAAGCGAGAGTACCTGATATTCTAGCCACAGCCGGGGAGGAGAAAAGCGCGGGCGCTCGTCGTTCAGTCCCTCGCGCGCGCCAAGAAACCTCTATTTTACAGAGAGGCGCAAATGTAACGCCCATAACCAAAACTCTTGAAAACCCCACCCCGCCCTCCCCCCCCAAAAATTAAATAAAGAAATAAATGGGTAATAAAAAATTGGACGGAAATTGCGAAGCAGAGCTACTGGTCCAAAAGTCTCTCACACCCTACATTTTTCTAAACCCAAAATTCTTTGATTTTTCTCTCTTTTTTCTTTTCACCCTTTTCCCAATTGAATTTGTTTCAATTCTGTGAGGTAGGTTGACTGGCGATCATCCACATGAGGATTTGGCCAAAAGTGGCTATAGATAAGAGAAGAAAGTAGAATTTTTTTGAAACGTTGTTACATAGTCACGTGCCACAACCTATTGTCTAAATATGGCGATTTCAAAAAAAAAAATTTAAATGGCGAGTTTGAGTGTTTTTCCAAAAATTCCTTTGTACAAATTGCAGTTCCTTTTCTTTTGGGGGCCAAGTTGCAAAATTTCGAAGAAAAACACAGTTGACAGGACCCAAGGGACCTATATATATATATGCAACTAAAACTACCGGAGCCTAGGGTCAGTTTCCACATTGACAAAATGAATGATTATTTTTTTTCAAAAACTTAATTATTTTTTTAAAATTTGAAAATATTGCATTTTCCATGAGCTATTATGATGATTTTCAACATGTCAACTTCATATTTTCACAAAAATTCATTTCACTGTTTTGAGGATTATTTAATGAGGAAACTGACCTTAGGGTAATATAGTGAGATAAACTCACAGGCACTTTTCAAATTACTGCCTCTCTCTCTCTCTTTTCAGTCCACTTACGAAAGAATATTCCTCCTTCTAGGAGGAGGCATATTGCATTTTCTCATTACAACTGGGAGGGATCTAACAGCCCCGATCTTACACCTACTTAGAAATGTAAGATCACTTATCCATCCCTCTCTTCTCTTTCCCTCGTTTCAACTGGAAGGGATCTTACAGCCAGGATCTTACACCTACTTGGAAATGTAAGATCACTCGCCCAGCCCTCTCTTCTCTTTCCCTTCTGTGGTGAGGGCATTTGCAAAATAAAGGGCCGAGGACAAGGCACTTGGTAGCCAAGTGCAGCCCACATTTTTGGTGGAGGGTTTGGTTCTTAGCGGTTCCCTTTCCTCCTTGTGGCCCACCTTGTTGGGCCGGTTGCTTGCTTCCTTTCTCTCTAAAAAGTTTGGCGGGGTTTCATCAGCAAGAGATGAACCTCAACATAAGCCTAAACATAGGTATATGAGAAGGCAAAAGGAGTCTGGACATACTATTTCCTAGCACCACCCTGATATAATCATGCTGCGGTATAGGTAATTAGAGATACACAACGTTTGGCGGCCTGGCAGGACGACAAGCTGAAGACACTCTCCATTTTCCTTTAGTTAATTCTATAAAGTGGGGTACCCCGCAGCCAAATGTGGCATGTGTTGATGTCTATTGCTCTGTTTGTACATCAGGCCAGATTGAGACAATGATTTAATTCAATTTCGGTGGTGAATTTTGGCTATTTGGTGGAAATTTCTTCTTGATAAAAATTTGGAAAATTGCAGTTTCGAAAATGAAACTGTGTTTTTTAAGCAAAAAACTTGTCACTTTTGCAAAATAAAAATTTGAGAACATGATTAGAGTTCACCAACAAATTACAATCATTGTCTTCTTGAGTTGGTAATGGCCTTTCCTGAATCCTGGACTTTTGAATGTCTTCTTTTTCTATCCAAGGGTCAGTGGGTCTTCAGCCCAAGGGGAACCAATTCCACCCAAAGTACCTTAGATGAGATTCTCATCCACGCAGAAAACTTGGAGTTAAAAGTCCTCTTTTTGAGAAAAAGAAAAAAAAAGGTCATAGTTTAAAGCATCAAGGGTAATATTAAAGTAGCAAATTAGGGCTCACCAAAACTTGACAACCCTTTGAAAAAAAAAAAAAAAAATTAAAGAAAATGGACTAGGCTACCTACCCACCTACCTCGATTGGGGTCTTCTAAATTCCAATCCAACTTGAACATAGAATGAATGACAACATGAAACTCGTGGGCCCTACTTTGGGTAAACCCTAAATTGCACCCTGACCCTATTTTCGAACGTGAATGCTACTTCCTTATAAAGAGAGGGCCATTATCCAATCACCAGTTACGTACCTACTTCCACTTCCTCTCCCAATTGGTGCCTTCATTAATAAAGTGTTGCACATTTGCAGGAATCACTTACTCCGTAGCCCTTGGGCGCTAAAAGGCGGGTCCTGACTCCTCAGTTGTTTTCAAATGCTAGAGTGGCAGCTAAACTTGGTAAGACATTCAAAATCTGGAGACAGCATGTGACCAATTCCCACCTTTTTCTCAAGAAAAGTGGGCCAACCTTTATCTTTAGATTACAACAGCTTGTCATGATGCCCATGCCTTTATAGCGTATGGCTTCACTTTACAATGAATTTCCTTCATTTGTGTTTTAAAAAAGGAGGAGGGGGGAAAGAAGTGTAGGGTAAAGCCCCGGGGCAGGGGCATTCTCAACATAAAATGGCCTCAAGGTGGAAGGCTGAGGGCTGGTTATTTTGGAAATGCCCCTGCCCAAGGGCTTTATGTGTAGGGTAACGGCCCGGGAGCAGGGCATTACTGAAATAAGAACTCCCCAGGCAGGAGCCCAGAGGGTTCTTATTTCAGTAATGCCCGCTCTTGGTGGCCGTGGCCCAATGTAAGTCACTACCAAAAAAATTATTTTAAAACTTTTAACCTGTGCTATCCGCCAGTTACCCTCCGGGTATCAATGATTTTAAAATAAAAAGGTAACAATGCATTTAAAAATCGAAATTCCCTCTGTACAACAACGGTACAGATTGCATTCCGTTTTTTGAAATGCACTGCAGTCGCATTTTGCTTTATAACATAATCTCAAAATACACTAACAAAAATCTGGCAGGGCTTTACGTGATGTAAAAACCACCACAGTATTTTGTTAAAAAATTTACTGTGATACCCTGAGGATACTAGATGGGTACCCTCTGGATATTACAATGAAAAATTAAAATTTTTAATACCTGATGGATATCATTCTAGTACCTTCCTGCTGGATATCACAGTAAAAAAAGTTTTAAAAATTAACCGCATGAGGAAATGTTCAGAATCATGGGGACCTGCACCAATACGATGAGTGTACTCAGAGGGCACCTTACCCAAGGCATTTTTTTCTCCACTGTTTGTTTGCGGGGGCGTTTCAATAAATGGATCAAACGTCTGCCCTACTTTTTTCGAAACTGGAGGTTATTAACAAAATCAAAGAACCGCGCAAATTGGAAAAACTGGGTTTGATGTTTTCTGTCAATTTGGAAGGAACCTTCGCCCAGAGAAGGTCACTGATCCGTTAGATATCAGTTCTGCCCATGGAAGTAATTGAAAGTAAGGAAAAAAAAACGTCACTGTTTTACAATAACGGGCAGAGTTGTCAGTAGCCCGTCCACCAAGTACTTCCCCCTTTGCATTCAAAGGGGCACTTCTTTTTTCTTTTTGGGCACAAAGGGGCACAAATTAAAGAACTCCATCGGGAAGAAAAACGCTCCTATTGGCCATCAAGTGGTGTAACTACTAATAAAAATTATTATTTCATGTGAATGGAAGTCAGACTACATATTCTGTGTTTTTTTAAATGTTTGACACAGGTAAGCAAAATTATTCATGATGATTTTTTCACCTAAAAATCCATAAATTATAACAATTTTTGCTTAATGATGTGTTGCCATCCAATTTGTATGATGTTATGTATGTTTGTTCTATTTTTTATATCAAACATAAATAATATAAAACAATACAATATTAACATTAATAATCTATAATTTTGATGATAATAACATCTTGAGAAATTTGTTTGAAATCTCCAAAGTCTCAATCATGTAGCTCAATGATAATAAAATAGAACTAAGTTAAAAGATGCAAGTTATTATATATCCAATGAATTAAAAATATTCACGCATTGTCAATTTTATATGTATATTATATATGTACTCACACATGTATATTTTTACATTCAAGATCAAATTATTATATTGATTTTAAATCGATGAAGCATACAATGAAAAATAGAATCCATGAATTTTGAAATTAATATGTTTTGTGTCTAGACTTATAATTGCATACATCAATGATGTCAAGTTTAAATACAAAAACATCATGTAGCAATTGTATTAGAAAAATAATTCAAATCATGTCTAGTACAATATCATTTTGAAACAAATCTTCACGTTTGGTAAAAGACTTCTTCCCACCACATTGTGATTGGTGAAATAATATTCAAGGGTGAACTTGGCAATGTGGAACCCAATGTACTTAATAGCAAAACATAAAGTAAATCAATAAAGTGAATTAGATGGGTGTACAATTAAAATGGAAAAATAATATTTAATTGCTTTACATATAATTTACTTGAACATTGTCATAATTCATCAAAGTCGTGATTCTCCCAATGAATACAAGACATTGATCATTGAAAAATATTAATATTATTCTTTTGACATTGAGTTTTGATTTTTGTTCCTATTTTCACTTAGTGCTAAATTGGGAAATTATACCATTAAATTAATTGTGAATCACTTATACGAATAACCTTGAACTTTGTTGAATTCAACATTTTAACCCATTTCCACAAAAAGTATTAGTATTAATATTTTAAATTAAATTCATAATAATATAATTATGGAAATAAAAAAGGACCTTGGAAATCAAGTTGAAGTCTACTATATTCATCCCAATTTTTATTTTTTTGTATATTAAATTCCATTTATATGTAATGTTGTAACAATTCATCATTGTGTTGATTTGCATGATGATTTATTCAAATAATTTTGACAAATTTCAAATGACCATGGTCATCCAAAATTTCATTTGGGTACCTTTTTTACTTCAAAAGTAATTCCCAATTGTACAAAGCAATATTATTAGTTAGCCTTACATTGCATGAGAACTTTTATTTGTAAAATGTTTTTAAATTATCAATGCTTAGATTTTATCTAATAAAAAGTAATAGTTTAAAAAAATCACCCAAATTTGCAAATAGGAATATTAACAACTTTTACTAATTATAGAGGTCCATGTTTATATAATTGATTTTTAATACTAGGGAAATTATTGTGCAAAAAAACTTATTCCAATGAATAAAATTAATATGCACCTAAATAATACAACAAATTATTTAACAACCAATATTAAAACTATACTATGAAATGTTTATTAAAGTTGACAATCAACAACAATGTTTGCCAGTTATTACATATAGATCTTATAAATCGACCAAACCTTGAATTTAAATGTCTGAAACTTAAATGGATGAAACAAGGTTAAAACCCTTTTGTCCATATAACATCATCTTGGTAGCCCAATCTAGAAAAGAGGTGGGAGGGAACATTTCAACTTGTGAAAGTCCTAATTTAGGGTTTTTGGATGTCTTTCTCTCAAAAGGAAATCTCCAACTTTTGGAAGTCATAAGTTAGGGTTTCCAAATGTCTTTCTCTCCTCTTATCTCAATGTGTTAGGCTATCTTTTTGTTTACTATTTTCAAGGAATTCCTCCCAACCATAGTTTTGTTTGTTTCCTTGTTATTTCTTCCCGAATTACTCCTTTTCTTTCATGACACCAAGCTTTTCACTTCATTTTTTTATTTGTTTCATTGTCGTTTCTTTTTTTTTTCTAGTTTCAAGAACTCCAAATGTGAACTTCCATAACTAGAGCGTCCAAAAGTTGTAGAAGCTCACAATGTTACGTGGTGTCCAAAAGTTGCGAAAGCAAACAATAATATACAACGTCCGAAGGCTACAAAATCAAACAACGTTATTGTGAGTGTTTTCTACACATTTCCTTTCTCTTCAAAATTTTTGTTGTCTATCTTGCAAAACACAATGATCAACAAATTTTTCATTTGGATTTCACCTTGACACTAAAGATAAGAAAATCACAACTCCCCATCCTACTTGTGAAATAGGGTCATGTTAGAATTTATAACCTCTCAATGCTTCTCTTCCCTTTCCATATTTATACTTGTATCTATTTTGATTTTTGCCTACCTTATAAGGAATAGTAGGTAAACACCATGTCTTTCAAATGATCATTTAGTAAGCATAGTGATGTGTTAGTCGTTATATCATTCTTCATTTTGATTTCTTCCATGCATCATTTGCATTTAAAACCCTTAGTCACTCATCTAATTGAGTAGCAAAGAGTGGAATTTTAGTACCGAATTATTAAAAATCATTAAACAATAAGAAAACTAGTTGTCTCAATTTCACCCCATGGATTTTCTACCATTTTGATTATTGTCCATGAAGTATGTTTTCTTCAGATTTGACTTGTATTGCATCATTAGTTTATTTCATTGGTTTCTTTGTCGTCATCTCAAGTTTCATAGTTAATTCAATAACATGACATGAATCTATAGATTGAAATCCTCATAATGTTAAATCCCATTACTTGACCATTACATGGTTGATAGACGATCCTAAGATGGTGCAAAATCAAATGGTCTAGGGGCTACCACGTTGACATTTAAATAGAAGGTCACTTTTAATTCCATCCCGGGAGAACAACTCAACGACCACTAGATCATCCATCTCATAACCATCTCAGGAAAATGACTTAGCGATCGCTAGATTACCAAGTTGAAACCTTTGTGAAAAAATGATTGTCATCATATTGTCATCTTGAAACAAGTTGAAAAAATGACCTGGCTATCACCAAATTGTCATTTTCAAATAGCTCAAAAAAATTACTTAGTGGCCACCAAATCATCATCTTCAAAGAAGTTGGAGAAAAGGACCTAGTAGCCACTAGATCGTAATTTCAAAACCATCATGAAAAAATGATTTAGCAACCGCTAGATCATAATCTCAAAACCATCGTGAGAAAACAATTTGGCATTCGCTAGATCGTAATTTTGAAAACAATTTGAAAAGATGACCTAGCAACTATTACATTGTCATCTCGAAAACATCTGGAGAAAATGATTTAGCAGCTGCTAGATTGTCATATCGAAACCATCACATAAAAACAATTTGGTGACCACCAAATTGTCCTATCACAACTATCTCGAAGAAATGACTTGATAGCTACCAAATCATCCTCTTGCTTATTACAACCTAGAAGTCTCCAGAACGTTCTCTCACTACCATCATGAAAAAACAACCTAGCGGTCACTAGATTGTCCTTTCATTACCATCACAAAAAGATGACATGGAGGTCGTTTCATCGTTCCTCTCGTGACAATTGAAAGGATTAAGACCTAGCGACTACTCGATCATAAATCCCAAGATTAATGGAGTTTATCTCCAAATGATCAAGGATGACAATGACAAGTTAAATGGGTTAACCTCTATTGGAAAGGACTTATAGGACATTATTTGAAGCTAGATTACAATGGTTTTTTACATATGTTCTCAAGTATATTAGATATTTTAAGGTATGATAAAAGTCATTACAAAAAAATACTCTAATTGATTGTTTTTCCTTGGATTAAATAACCAGTACCTTGTAACTCTTTAATATATTATCGAATGATAAATGATATCATATGAATCAACTTCTTCAATTAAAGACATTTGGTTAATTCCTATATCTTATATTTTAGTTAAATAAAAACATTTTATTTCAGGATTGATAAAAACCATGGAATCGTTAAATTCTGAAGATCTAGTTGATTTGTGGTAATCATTGGATAATCGTGGAAAACTTCACATTGACTATGGTGTTTGTGTAGACACATCTATTCTTTTTATTTATGAGGCCCAAGGACTAGAAAAGTGCATCATTGTCTGATTAGAAAGTATATTTGTTTCATACTAAGAATGGGCACTCTTTAACTTAATTTCAACGTTGTGGAATTTCGAATCAACTATAGGAAAAAGTTGTTTATATCCAATAAGCCAAGTAATTGATAAATTAGAACATATTGGAAATTAGACTATCAATAATCTTACTACAAAGAGGGTGGTTTATTCGAATGCGATCTGAAATGTTGGCATAGTTAGAGAATACCAAAATGATCAAATTTTTACCTGAGGGCTAATTGTGTTTTTTAGGGGTGAATATAATGAAAGTAGTGAGTTTCTTAGTGCTAATGAAAGCAATGTGGGAAGTTCACCTAATTTAGAAGACATGCATCAAAGAGAAGCTTTGCCAATATGGTAACAATTGGCATGGAAAAGAATGCGAACTTCTAAATCGTGAAGGTATTTTCCTCGCGAAAGGTCATGTGATGGCATCCAACCCAAGGGAAGCAATTTTGGAAGACATTTTTGGACAAGATCATGTCAACTTGACCATTTTTTACTATTTTAGAAACATCTTAACAATAATGATTATTTGGAAATGGCCATTAGTTTAGACAATTATGGAAGGATTTTTGCTGAAAAAGTTCTTGCTTTCATACGATGAAAACTACATACCTAAAGTGGATGTGGAAGGAATGATTGGTGTGAAGAAAAAATATATAGCTTTAGTAACAAAAAATAGATGGAAATTATGTCCTTAAATTTTGTCTCGAAAATAAAGAAGGTGCTAAGTGAGGAATCATGTTGTGGAATAGGGACAACAATGTATTATTCCTTAAACTACTATCAAAAATTTCCCTCACCAAATGACAAAAAAAATTAGACATGAATTATGGAACAAGTCATTTGAGAAAAAATCCGCCCATGCATTGGATATTCCAAGAAGGCTGCATCGAAAAGGAGATTACAACCATGTGAAATTTGTGATGCTTCAGAAGAAGGTTGTTTGTGAAATTGTTTAGTACAAAATCATAGGGATTTTTAAGTCAACTTCCATGAGTTACAAACAAGAAAGCAAAAGAAGGTGTAAGATTCTACCACATTGAAATAAGGGGAGTCAAAAGCAATGAGCCCCAGCAAAATAGGCCAAATCAAACATCTAGTCCTTGATTGAACAATCTGTTAATGTAATGCTACATCAAATCTTGTCATCCCTCCATACTATGGCTTTAGAAACATGAAGATATTGATAAAAGTTTTGGATATTTGTCAAATTTTTTGAAAAAACAAAATAATTCTGTCATAGGGGATTTGATGAAATCATTTATGCTTTCCCAAGATTGTCCATTCATTCCACAACTCATTCAAGAAATCCTTGATTTTAAATCTTGGGTCAATGGATATTTGAATAATGGTTCGAACATCCTTGTTAGTCATACATAGATGCATTTGTTTTGTTTTTTTGTGGATGAAGTATGGTGGCTAGTGATGTAATACAAAGTGTCTCCTATTGATGTTTTGTGGAGCCCTAAAGAAGGTCCGACCATATGATTATGGAAGGAGGATGGCACTGGACAACTAAAACTACTAGTGGGGGTTTTGAATCTTGTTCCATTTTGCCTAATATGGGGAAATGATGAATCGAAGGCATGTGAAAAGGAAAAGCTCATTGGTAGCAAGATTTCGAAATACATTGAGTTCTAGAAACTTGGGATGTCGAAGGACAATTCGTATTCTAGAGTTATGGGTCCTTATGTGAAATATTGGGATAACATTTTGGAGCTATTATTAAAACCTATCCCACATCAAAGTTCTATTTTATTGGAAGGATTTTGGCCTTCTAGTAATTAAAGAGCTAATTATGAATGTGCATCCATTCCTATTGTTGTTGATGTTGACCTTGAAAATCTTGTTATCCCTCCATACTATGGCTTTAAAAACATGCACCCTTCTTTGAACATTGTTACATACATGATTTTTCGTGACTTGTTTATTGGTAGTTTTGTTCTTGTGTGACCTTCAAACTCTATAGTCTATCTTGTGTGGATGGGAAGGGCCGAAAGTGACGTTGTAAGATATCAAGAGAATGAGAATTATAGGAAGTTCTATGTTCAATGGTGGGTTCTTAAGAAGAAAGGGAGCTAAGAATGATGAGGAATTGTATCATAATTGTTGGTTGAGTAAGTGGAAATGTAATCATGTATACCCAAAACAATGGGTCGCAATATCTTTTATCATGTTTTCTTTTTCAGCTACAAGTAATAGAACAATTAATTCCATGATAAGTATTAATGCAACCCATGCATCTAAGGCAAAAATTAATCTTGATGCATTTGATAATAACTCCAATGCATTGTAATTACAAATCGAATTTTTTATGAACATGAAGGAAAAATGTTGGTGTTATTTTATGGTCTCTACAATAGGTTTAGTCTTTTTTTCAAATTGGATTTTAATGTTCTGGAATATATTTGATTTTCCTATGTGCGTTCATTGAAAACAATATTAATGCTTATCCTTTTTATAAACATTCCAATGTGCTAAAATTTGGTCAATATGGACATTGCTTGTTTTAAAATGTCATTTTAAGTGTGCATGAAAAACTACTATAGAGGTGATGTGTTGAAAATTTCCATTTTAATGTCATGGGTGGATGAAATTTTTGTTGACATTTGGTGGAATTAATGATAAATACGAAAAAAAAATGACACTCATGTACTTAAGTTTATGATTTGAGGTCGATAAGGTCTAACCTTCATTTTAGCTAACCAGTTCAATTTATATTGAATTCAACGAATTTTAACTTGAAGATATTGTTTGCAATTGACGATAAGAGGATGGAAATAATTATTCAAAATTTGGCGAACACTACATTGGTCAAACTTGAGTTTACAAGTTCAAATTAACTTAAAACATGTTTGAGTTTACATGATCTTGTGTAGATTTTATGAAAATTAATTAAATTATGCTTGAAATTATAGTAATTTGGAAGCTACAAAACAATCATATTGAATTTGAATGGAAATTCAAGTTTTTAATGAAAAATTATGAAAGTGTGTGTTGGCATGGTGGTAATTCCTCCTATTTGGTGGCTGCCAAACCGATTCCGACATCTGTACCATGTTGAATTTGATGTCAAATTCATGTTCTTCTTGAAAATTTATGAAGTTACATGAAAATTTGGTTGAAATATGTCCTATTTGGTGGCCACCATATGTGTTTTAGCCTCCCTTCACCTATTGAATTAAGTCCAAAATTAAAGTTAAGGTTTGGAATCAATTAAATATGTGTTTTGACAAGTGGATGAATGCATTCCATATGAAGAATTTTCTACAAATATGAAGAAACTTAATAATGAATAAAGATTCATTGTTGATGATATTATATAGAAAAAACACAAATATCCTTTAAAATCTTTACACATTTTCTTAACATGAGGTGCAAGAACAGGGAAAACTTTTACATTGATGTGTATCATATAAAACATGTTAAGATATTCTATAAAAGACATTCCAAATGCTGACCCTTTAAAACCAAAAATCATGAAATTAACATACATTGGAAAAGATGCATTTAACATTAATGGTACAACCATTTATTCAACACTTGTAATTCCTTTAAACAAAAATTTCAATGAATTAAGAGCATTAAGTGATGAAAAACATGTTAGTTTAACAAAACATTATGATCAATCACATTTATTAATCATAGATGAAATTTCATTAGTTAGCAATAGAATGTTATCATTTATTGATTGTAGATTATGAATAATAAAACAAGTTCATAACCAATTTATGGGTGGTCTTGATGTAATAATGATAGGTGATTTTTATCAAGCACCTCTTTTTTGAGATTCATGGACTTTATTATCCAAGAATATTGAATTTAATATTTTAGCAACAAATTTTTGACATGAAAATGTCAAATGTTACAAATTGCACAAAATTATGAAACAAAATGATGTTCATTTTATTAGTATTTTAAATAGGTTTCGAATTGCTTCACAAACAAATGAAGACATACATTTTCTAAATGATTTTTATTTAAAACCACCACCAATGGATAACACATTACCACATTTATTCTACACAAACCTTAAAACCAATGCCCATAACAAAATTGTATATGACAAAACACCTAGTAAAACATTTAAATTTCTTATAAAAGATATTCATTTTGAAACATGTCCTTTTCATTTCAAATTTTCAATATTACCATCTCACATTAGTGGCCTTCATCATGAATTGTTTCTTTTTTTAAAATGTTAATGGAATTGTATGTTAGCAATTATGCAACATTGGATGGTCTTATCAATGGTGCAAATGGCACCTTTCAAGATTATATAGAAAATAATCCAAAACCATTGATTTGGATATATTTCCATAATCCAAAAATTGGAATTAATACATGAATAAAAAAACTCTCACATTTACGACCAATTCGTTACAATTGACAAGAAATGGATACTAGTTGAACAAAAAATTGCAAAAATACAAATCAATAGTGATCTTTTTCATATCATCACAAGAATTCAATTTCCCATCCAATTAGCCATAACACGCACTATTCATTGAGCACATGGTTTAACTCTTGATCATCTTGCATTTGTTCCAAGTTGCATAACAAAACATGGTTTAACATATACTACATTATCTCGAGTCCATTCTAAAAAACATTTATACTTACTTTCTCCATTATCAAACAAGAATTTCCAAGTAGATACTTTAGTACAAAAAGAAATGCATCGTTTAAAAAAAATTGCCCAATACAAAGTAACAATTGTTTATTTAAAATCCTATCATAAATAATTTATTATCATACAATCCTTAAATACTCATTCTTTAAAATTACACTTTCAAGACATTCTTAATTATCTAAATCTACTTGCATCACATTTTTTTGTTTAAATGAAACAAAAATACAAAATATTCAAACACATCAAGAAATTTATAACATTATTTTAAATTAATTCAAAAAAAATTCATGTTATGACAAATATGGTACAGTGATATTCTACAATACAAATATGTTCTTATCACATACATTTTCAAAAACAAATTCAAACACTGGATTTTTCATTGCTTTGTTCAATGAAAACACATGACAAGTTTTATACATAATTGCAATTTACAAATCTCCACAAATGAATGCAAAGTTTTTCATTTCCATTCTAGAAGACATCATTACAAAAATCCCTACAAGATGTCCAACCATAATAATAAGATATTTTAACATAAACATCTTGACAAATACAATTGAATCAATAACATTACAAAACTACATGAGCACCCATGGTTTCCATATTACATTTATAGAAAACAAAACACCTAATAATACATAAATTGACCATATATGGACTAAAGCCCCAACCCAACAATGTCATACTTGATCAACACAAGCTTATTGGATAGATCATAACCCAATATACTTTGCATTCAAATTACCTAACCATATTTCTCAATTTATTATACCATATATTAATGAACTAACTTTGAACAAGAAATAAATTCCAATCCAAACTAAATTACAAAAACTTCTATTCTTTGAACAAATTTTTTATGACTTATAATGCTTCAATGATATAAATATAAATGTGCATGTATTATCAACATATTTTAACACATGAAACAAAACTAAAAACCAATACCTATATCCTACTTACTTACCTACAAAAGAATTGGCAATGGTACACAAACACCCTGTAATGAATTTTATTGAAAGAACTTCACAATGCACAAGCAATGGCATCAACAAAAATTTGAATCCCAAATTCTCTTTGCAACACACATCACCATATGTCAACAGCTTGCCCCTATTCCATGTTGTTTTTTAAAAAAACCACCTCAACGTTAAGAAACTTTTGATGATGCTTGAGCTCTTGGTTTTGTTATCTATAATAGTGCTTCTGCAAGTGCTCATTTTCAAAAAGAAAATGAGCACCACAAAGCTTTTAATGATGCCAAAGTTTTGAATTGTTTTCTCTTTGATTGCATTTTCATGGGTGCTACTTCACAAAAAAAAACAAAAAACTAACCAATTGTGGATGTTATGCTTATAAATGCACAATGAGCATGACCCAAAAAAGAAAACGCATTATGTAGGTGAAGGTTGTGGTGAAACTCAAATTTGGACTTAGGAAAAAACACAAATTGAAGTTAATAATGGTTTTTTGCTCCTATTGTGGTTTTGTCACATGGTTGTTTTAGTACACCAACCCATGCAAACCTTTCAACCCATAGTTTGGTCTAATTTTTCTTTTTTTTAAATCAATTTTAAAATTATGAACCAAGGTTTTTTCTTTAATTTTGTTATATAAAAAATTGGCAATATTTTCCAAAAATATAGTGAATTTAGTCAAAATTCATGAACATACAACTAGTGCAAAATTTTGGGTTTTGAAATATATATATATTCATAATTTTCATTATCTTCATTCCAAATTTCAATAAGTGATTTTGCAATTTTTCAATATTTTAAAAATATATTATCCATTTTTGTGGGTTCAAAATATTGGCCAATTTTTCCAACTTTTCAAAAAAAATTGAAAATTTCTATGTAAGTCTTTTAAAAATTTACCCAATTTTGTTGTTTCAAAAGATTGGCAACTTTTTCCAAATTTTCATAAAATTAATTCCAAATTTAAAATCTTTTTAAAAAATTCCAATTTTCTGGTTTTAAAAGATTAGTGATTTTTTCCAAATTTTTATAAATTAATTTTTAATTTGCAATTTATGGTTTTGAAGGATTGGAAAGTTTTTGCATTTTGTTGTCAATGTTTTTGAATTTGTAATCTAAAGATGGAATGTTCTAATTTTTGTTCCAAAATGCAACCCAAACCCCCAACAATAAAAAGGAAAATTCAAAAAGCAAAAATCAAGTCAAACTATAGAGTTATTACTATTTATGTTCAAATACATGCACCCTTGATTGGGGAACGTGGCAAGTTGATAATAGTAAAAAAACAATTGTCAAAAATAGTTTTCTTTCCTTGATATTGTGTGGATGCATTGGATGTGTGTTTTTGACCATTTGTTTGTTGCTCATCCAAAGCCTTTTTTTGTGCAATTGTTTTCTACCCACTTCATGTGGATGCATTCTATTTACCCTATAAATTTTGCAATCATTGAAAAATGAGTAGCTAGGTGAAAAATTTCAAAAACTTGAAATTTCTAGGTGCCCAAAGAAAAGAATTTTTTTTTTTCAATGGTGGGGGTTTTTCATATTACAACCAAATCCCTTCTTTGTTGTCACAAAAGATTTGGCTTGAAGTCATCTATAATTTTACCAAGTTGAATTTTCCAAACTCTAACATTTTGCATGGCTAAAATTTGGAGATTTGTAAGGGCTTGTTCTTCTTTCAAAATGGGATTGTTTTGGTCAAATGACGTTTAAAGGTTAACTTTAACATCATTTCAACCAATTTGTAAGTTAGACTAATTAAATGGGCTTTAAAATACATTAAAAATACATTGGTTATGGACTTTGGAATGGACTTTCAATTGTTGTTTTTGGTCCACCCTAATTTGCTTTCACCCCTTGGCTATTATTTAATTAGTTTTGAAAATAATCACTTCCCAATCTTTTCATCACAAGTACAATTATAATCATGGAATCATAATAGTTAAAGTGTCCCCAAAATCATGATGGTATGTATTATGTACCTTGTAGCTAATGCCTTTCATAATTTTTATGCCCCGCAACTTCTATGTTATTAAGGGTTTAGGAAAGGTAGACAAGTTGGTGACCAAACATTTGTTGTATTAAAAAGCTCAAAATCTTTGAACATTCTTCTATTGCCCTTGGAGTTCAAAGATAGATTGTAGACTTTACTTGGTGCACCCATAGCCATGAAAAGTTATCAAACAAGACAAAGAATGAGGAAGATACAAAGTCTCAAAGTAAAGGGGGTCAATGTTTTGTGATGATTTTGTTAAAAAAGTTTGTGATTTGAAGCTTAAAATCCTCAAACATTGTTTTTATTGCCTTTAAAATTCAAAAAGGTTTTGTAAACCTCTAGTTGGTGCACTCATAGTTTTTGATATTAATCAAGACAAATAAGAAATCAATGAAGAAGATATGGGACTTAAAGTAAAAGGGGTTTAGTGTTTTTTTATAAACATGTCCTAATCACAAAACGTTTACAAAACATTGAACACAAAAAGATACTAGTGTTTTCTTTAGCTTGTCCTCTTTGTGCTTTTTTTGGGTTGCCCCTTCAACTCAAATGGAATTCAAGGAGGTATTATAAACCTCCACTTGACACACCCATAGCCACATGATTACTCAAAATGGACAAAAAATTGAGTAAAATATGAATCATTGTTTGGTTTAGGTGTGTGTTTTGTAATGGGTGGTCTTACCTTAGCTAAAATATGAACCCTAGTAAATAATAGGCCTCCTTCCAAACTTATTTAATAGCTCAACATCATTTTTAATAGATTATATGGTGGTATGACGCCAAACTAGCCTTGCATGTATAGATATTATGTTGGTTTAAACCATTAATTCTTGGCATTAATGATACAAATTCATTTTTATTCTTGAATTTATCATAATTTTTCTATTTAGTTTGTGGACATGTCCAGAATTGTAATTATTGGTTTTGGGACATAAACTCCATTTTTTCAATTGTTCATTTTGGCCTTTAGGACATGAAACATAGAAAACATTTTTGTAAAAGCAACCCAACATACCACAAGTATATATTTTTATTTTAAAAGTAAATTAAGTTAAGATATAAATCAAACCTTATGGCAAAAACACATGGCACCAAAGACGTTATTGTACTCATTCTTGTGAAGTTTGTTAAAGCCCCTATTTAACATCTTGCATATCTACCAAAATCTAGTAAGCAACCCAAAATCTACATACCTACTTGTTTTTGTCAAATTAAGTTTTTGGGTTGAATAATATACGTTTGCTACTATAGACTTCCACTTAATTGACAAATATTTTGGAAATTCTTTTAAATTCAATCAAAAAGTATAGGATAAAGCCCAAGCTAGTGGGGGCACTCCCAAAATAAGTTACCTAGGAATTAAGGTGTTGAAGAATCTTTTCAAGTTTTAAATGTCAATTTTTTTAATTATTTATTTGATATGTCAAAAGTTTTTAAATTACAATTTGGAAGGAAAAATACAAGAATTGGTCTCATTATGTTAGAGGTTTAAACCAAGGGAACCTACTAAAGAATCTACTTATATATATTGCTAGAATTCAAAAAAAAATTAATTGCACAAATGAATTTTGAAAAATAAAGTAATTGTTTAGTAACACCCAAATGCTAAACATAAAAGGTATTATGATAGTAGCCAAGGCTCTAAGCCCACATTTTGGGAATGTCTTGCACCCATTAAAAGAAATTCTTAAATCTATGGTTCCATATATGACTAATTTTGTAGTCATACTGGACACTATATGACTAAAGGCCCTTAGTTGTAACGAACGAGTAGCAAAGGACAAGTAGTCATTTAATGTTTGACGTGGCATTTTTCATCCTATAGTCATTAAAAACAAGTCATAGAGGACAAACCATATATAATGGTGAGGTGTCATATAATGAATGATTAAAATATGATTGGCATACACAAATTATTTTTAATAAGTAGGTAGGTAGGTAATAGGTTTAAGGAGGTCGAGAAAGGCAAGTATTTAGGTAGTAGCTTAACCTACCTAACCTGACTAATTATGTAACCTATGTATCCTACCTATGTAACTACTTTAGTCTAGCCTACTTACCCTAGCCCCTTAGGAATGCACATAGGTTGCAAGTATTAGAAATTAAACCTTTCACCTTCAAAATGATAAACCAAGTCTTTACCAATGGACTACAACATCAAAAGGTGTGCAATTTTGGTCAAGTTTTTTTATTTCACATGTTTATTTCATATCACTACAAGACAATGAGGTAGGTAGAAAGTGGTAGGATGATAGGTAGGAAGTGGGTAGGTTATAGGAAATAAGAAATAAAAGGTAGGTAGGTAAGTAGGTGGGTCATGTGTGGGTGGGTAGGTGGGAGGGTAAAAAGTAGGTATGTATGTAGGTGGGTGGGTTGGTAGGTAGGTAAGTAGGTGGGTGGGTCAATAGGTAGGTAAGTGGATAGTAGGTAGGTAGGTGGGTGGGTAGGTAAGTGGGTAATAGGTGGTAAGTAGGTAGGTGGTGGATGGGTGGGTTAGTGGGTATGTTGTAGGTAGGTGGGTGGGTGGGTAGGTAAATAGGTAGGTGCATAGGTAGGTGGGGGGCAGGGGTAGGGTTGTTTATGTTCATATCAAATGAGTTATAGTTATTTTTAAATCATTGTAATGACAATTAGACATCCATGTCATTTTGTCATTAGTCATGGATGCCATATATATGAAATAAAAATGATGAAAATTAACACCTCCCATCTTGCTACCACCTCATCATCTACTAGTCACATTCCCCACTAATGTATGACTATAACTTTTTACACATAGGATCCAAAGTAATAATTTATGACTAAACTCATACATATAGTCATTTAGGACTTATAGTCATAGATTTTTTGGTTGCAAAGGACATAATTTCTTCTAGTGACCCATGGGCATTACCCATCATAAGGCATGAGGTGAACATTATCATGAATTTAAACATTTGTTGATCACAATGAAAGGAAGGGAAGGTTTTTACATTCATTGAAGAATGGGAGGCATCTTCTACCTATATGTAAACATCATAATTTCCCTCCCACTTTTAAGGAATAGGTGATCCATCCTTTTGTCTCAAAGTGGTGGCCTCATGGTATATGGTGGTCTCCAAGTACATTAATCTCTTTAAGTGCCTTACTTTATTAAAAAAACCCTCAAATTTAATTGATTTCAACATATAATTTTCAATCATGTCTAAATTAAATCAACTATAAAATTTGTTTACAATTTTCATTTTTAAAATGCACTTGCTAATTATAAATGCACTTTGACCTTGTTGTTTTTTTAATATTTAAATATTTATATTTTAATAATGTTCTTGACTTTGACAAGTTTATATTATTAAACAATGAAATAATTATTAGCTTCATTAGGTAATTTTTTCATGAATTTAACCTTATGTTTGCTTACCATAGTGATAATTTTGGCATCATAATTCAAAATGATTCACACATTATTGAATGGAAAGGATGTGCATTTCCCAAACCAAGATCATTGGCCCATGTTCTCTTCACTATTGGAAAACATGTAGCCATACCATTCAACATACCACCCATTTTTCAATGGTTTCCAGCAAAACCACCATAGTGGTTTTGTGGTTTCCTTGATGGTTTAATCTAGTGGTTGGTCCTATGTGGCAAAAAACACCACTCAAGGTCCACCCAAATCAGTTTTGATGGTCACCCAATGGTATTGCAAGTGGGATTTTTTATTAAATAAATATTTATAAAAAAATATTTTCAGGCAACTAGGGTGGGGGGGTGATGAATGGTTTTATTACAAGTGGTCTTGTGGTGGGTTGGTGTGGGTGTATTGTAAGTGGTTTGTGAGTGGGGTGTTAATGAGTATTGTGTGGTTTGTACCAATTTGGTGGTGGCATCCTAGGTTGTTTACTTAGTGGTTTTAGGGTGGTTTTGGGTTAGGGTTATTGGTGGGGTTAGGGTGATTCCCTTTGTGGTTTTAAGGTGGTGTTATGAGTGGGTTTAAGGTGGCTTCCTTGATAGTTTCATAGGTGGTGTTGTTGTGCTATGGGTGGGTTGTATGTGGTTTTATTGGTGGTCTTAAGAGTGTTTATTTTAGTAGTGTTTAGGATGGCTCCTGAGTGAGTTTATGATGGACTCATAGGTGGGGTTATGGGTGGTTCTTGGTGTTTTTTGTGGGTGGGCTATGGGTGAATTTCTTGGTGGGCTTTGTTGGTGGTACATGGGTGGGGTTTAGGGTGGTTTTATGGAAGTATTGTGCGATATTCTAAAATGACTTTAGCAAGGTGGTTACATATTTATAATGGCCAAAGACCAATTGTTATGCAAAGTTGGCAATGTTTAGCCAAAAATGAAGTTGTTTCAAGGTTTCAGCACATATGGAGGTTCACCCACATAAACCTTTTATAAGAAAAACATTGTTATTATCATGTACCAGCCCTGGTTGTTGATACCTAAGAAGTAAACCATCACATATACTATTATTGCTAGCAAAATGTCTCAAACCTTTGATGTTGCATCCCCATATCGTATGTGCAAAAAAACATGTTTATTAACATAACTAAATCCTAAACCATCAGATCCACTAAAGACCAAAAAAAAGTCCATATATTCCAATGTTGCACACCCATCCACACTATAATGGCTATGTTCAGTGTACCCATGAACACTGAAGTTCCAATCCCAACTTCATTGCATGCATAAAAGCCATTAAACAACTTATCTTAATGTTTTGCAAACATCAATGTATGCATATACAAACAACATTGAAAGCATTAGGCTATGACATGGGTTGCATAAACTTTTCATGCACATACCTACTAAAGAAACATCACACACCTTTTGCCACCAAATGTCTTATGGACCAAAGTATGTAAGTATTGTTTCCGATTAGTAGGACACAAGCTTCATCTATCATAAAGATTTTGGCAACTTGTGCAATCTTGTCGTTTATCAACACCTTTATATTTTCACGGTAGACATTGGTGACCTACACCATTTGTGTGCCACCTACACATAGTGATAGCAACCTTAGGGTCCTAGAACTCTGGGATCCTTTGTGCACTCCAACCACAGCTTTAACCACCACCAAATTTTGGCGCTTGGGATGGAATATCCATATTCGGGTGCCAAATTTATGTGGGGTTTGTCACCCCCACCACCAACACACATCATGAACAACATATCCATGTAAGCAATCCAACTTATTATAATACATGGGAAGTCTTTTTTAATGGGTTTGAAAGAATATCATTCAATAAACATGTACCTCATCATTTTGAAGGCGCAATGAGGGGGGTGGACTTGCAAACCCCTATCAGTGTTGGGATTTTATCGCATCCCAAACATCTAAAGGTTTAGTAACATCCCAAAGTGGTTTATGTGCAAGCCTTGTTGTTTTCATATGACAATGTGGAGGATTCCCATTTGATGGTGAGTTGGTTGTCCCCTTCAAATCTTCTCCAACTCCCTCACCATGTGCATATGTGGTCATTTGTGTTAACCTGCCTTTGGATTAGGTTTTTCGCCCTTTGTGATGGCCACATCAACCTTTGGTTCTTGAATAACACCTTCATCCACTTGGGATAATTATGGAAACCTAATGGGTTCACCACTATCAACTGGGTAAGCCTCTTGGGTGCATGGTACAAGTGTTGTGAACCTTTATTTACACTTGATTGAGTGGTTGGTTGGGTTGTTTTCCACTTCTTATAATTGACGATTTGGGTGTCACTCTCATCACCCCCACCAATATCCATAGAGCAAGTGACCTTTTACGTGTTTTTCACTAATGGATCATCCCCACTTGTGACCCCCCCCCCCCCCCCCCCCCCCCCCCCCCCCTTTCTTATTTTCATCCAACACAAATCATCACTCTAAACACATATACAAATTTTTGGTCAATCAAACACAAATACCCACTATTTGACTTTCTCCTTCT
>Ga0116231_10001919_pt1 | contig 43298 bp, 35 predicted proteins | sample S1TSphgellanicum_2_FD_89695 | JGI IMG/M metagenome (GOLD analysis project Ga0116231, IMG submission 89695) | Host-associated microbial communities from peat moss isolated from Minnesota, USA - S1T2_Fd - Sphagnum magellanicum MG | ecosystem: Host-associated > Plants > Peat moss > Unclassified... | reverse complement strand
GTTATTGTTTTGGTTGGGGTGGAGAAAATATTAAAAAAAGGGTGTTTAATTATGGAGACCTCTTGTTTTTTTTTTTTGATTATTCTTTGCTTGCCATGCAAAGTTTTTTTTTTTTTTTTTTTGTTTTTTTTCATATGAGGTGCCCTCCAACTACACTACAGAGGAAACTTCATCTTTGTGCCCTTGCTTTCAACTCCAGACTTGTCAACAAAGAGATCAGATGTTCCGGGCATGAAGGCGGGCAGGAACCTTCCTACGAACTTGCACTTAATTCAGGTTTGGTCCTTGCAGAGACGTTTGTGTAACAAGAAAGGAAATGTCTATTTTAGGTTCACTTTTAGAGCATTAATTTTATATTGAAATATTAATAACTAAAAAAAAACAAATCCAAAATCCTTCCTCCAACTGGATTTTTTAACCCTTGTCCGGTATACTAGACAAGAGTTATTGGATCGGTTTACTAATATACAAAGGGTGTTGAATAGGCAGAAAAATGCCTAGCCACCGATGAATGTATGATGTGCCACATAGGTGTGCAGAAAAATGTTGTGACCAATGAAATTGCTGGATTTGGTGGTCCGTCTGGATTGTTTTTTCTTAGTTATCTTGAGTGAACTAACAAACAGACAATTAAATATGTAATAAGGTTTGGTGGGTTCGTGAGAATTTTAGGGGATCCATGAAAATGTTAGTAAGGAATCATTATTTTCAATGTTCAGCAGAATAGGGTTGTGTATAAGTTTGAATTTTTTTTAATTTTTTTTTAAAAAAGCAAATGAGATCACCAAATTTGGTGATTTGAATTTGTTTTCTTTCTTATCTGCAGTGAACTAGCAGTTCAATCTGCAAACTATTTACTGACAGGGTTCTAGCACTTTGTTGTCCACTGAGTTTCAGCATTTCATACCCAGATTTAATAAAAATTTCTTTACTTTGCCGACCTCACTCAAAAAGGGGATAGGGGGTGAAAGGAGGCCCAAAGACAGGGTGAAAACAGGGTGACTTTAATGAAAACTCTAGTTAAAAGTTTAAAGCCCAAGAACCTGGCAAAGAATCTGCCGACATTTATTGCCGAAATTAGTTTCATAAATTATTATTTTTACTGTGCAAGTGGATTTGAAAAATAAATTAATTATTTGGCACTCCATAAATAACATATGCTCTTTGACAACACACTTTCTTGTACACACTACACACAAACAAACACAAGACACACACACACACACACACACAAGATACACACACTAAAAAGAGAGCTCCATAGTGGGCCTTTTGGCAGTCTTGAAAATTAATCCTCTTGTCACTCTAGAAGTTTGTTGTTGTCTTTGTTGGGTTTTTGTGCTATTTTTTTTCTTTTTTTGTGGTTTGTTGGTGTTGTGTTGTTGGTGCCTTTGTTGGGTCTGTATTTTGGGGGCACTCTGGTATGGAGTTGGTGGAGGGCTATGGGTGGGTGGTCATAGTGCTCATACTGCATTTGATCGAAAACATGTGGATGGCAAGGCAGGTTGGAAATGCTCGCAAAAAGTGAGTGGAGTCATCTCTTTCTCTCTCACAGAACTTTCAGAATTTAGGGGTTGTGAGTGGATCGTTCATGATCAACTGTATCATGAAGAGATCTTTCAGAGTTTTGGGTTGTAAGTGAGTTCTGTGTCATCAGCAGATGTTTCAGAGTTTTGGGTTGTGAGTGAATTGCTTAAACTCATCAGCTGTGCATCATCATAGGGATTTTGGGATTTTGGGTTGTGTGTGTGTGGGATCAACTGCAGGTATAAGGTTTATTATCCAACAATGTATGCATTGGAGAGTGAGAATTCTCAAGCTAAGCTCTTCAACTGTGTCCAGGTGCATTGTGGAAACAGTTTTCTTCAACCCTTTTATTATTGGGATCCGTGGGATTTTTTGTTCCTGATTTTGTTTTGGCTTTTGATTTTCCTGAATAAGCAATTTGGTCTTCGGGTTTTGGTCCATTGATCCTGTTGGATGCGGTATAGAGAGAGGCATGTGCAGCTTCTGTAGGATCTGGATCTAGAGCAGATTCAATGCAGCTGATGATGGCAGTGTCAGTTGCGTTTGTGTTTTCTGTTTTCATTTCTAATCCTGACACCATCTTTCTCTCTTGCAAGTCAATGCATGAGGATGACAAGATCGTGGATATGTTTCAGATACTTTAGATTTCTGGGGAGTTTTTGAATAGTTTTTTTTGCATCACAAGTGTGGCATCTTTTTTGCCAAAAGCTCTAGTAGAGAATAAGTTTTAACCACAGCTGGCTTTTTTTTGGTGGGCTGTCTGCTTCTTGTTTATGGAGCAGAGAGGTCATCAAAATAACATCGAGTTTATGCCAACATTTATCTCACTTCTTCTAGTGGGTGGTCTTCAGGTATGTTAAAAAATGCATTAGCAAATCAGCTCAGCAATCTTTGTCTCCCTTTGGCTTCTTGGTTCTTTTCAGGCATATTGTCTCTTATAGCAGCTTGGCCATTTTAGTCATGCTTCTTCCTGGTCCATTCTTCCTGAAATGGAGGATGGATTGCAGTCTGGTAAGCAGACCCTAGACAGGGTTTTCATACAGATTGTAAGTCATTTCCATGTCCCACAAATATTAGGCTCTAGTTCTCAGATGCTATGACAACACATTTTATGCCATCTCATGCAATTCTAAGTCAGCAGAGTGTTGCTTTCCTGTGTTGTAACAGTATCCAAGAATAGCAGCTGTTTTTGGGCTGGTTTACAACTTCACACGCTACTTCTTTTTCAAGGGCTACTCAACAGGTGATCCTCGCAAGAGGACGGCTGGTGTAGGGTAATAGTCTATCTCATCTCACCCTTGTTTTTTGTCAGAGTTTGAAGGCTGTTTTTGCAGGAAATTGGCACAGGGTAAAAATCATGCATCTCTCTAGCTGGCAGGCAGCAGTTTGCTCTTCTATACTATTCTGACTATTCTGTTTCAAAGTGCTTGCTTGTTGTGTACATTACATTCTCCTTTTCAACTTCATGGAAACATTGCTGACATTTGGTAGCAATGGGACCTTCAATATGAGTGATGTTTGTAAAGTTCTGCAATTGGATCTCGGCTGTGGTAGCAGTGGGACCTTTGATATGAGTGATGTGAGTGATTTTTGTAAAGCGCTGCAATTGGAGCTCAGCTTTGGTTGCAGTGGGGTCTTTGATATGAGTGATGTTTGTCAAGCGTTCTGTACTTGGAGCTCAGCTTTGGTAAGCAATGTTTAAGAGAAAGTAGTATATTTACTTATATTATGAGGTTGATCTGAAACAGGTTACAGTACAATATAGCGCTCCTTGGCTTGCTGGGCTGCTCAATTGGTTTTGTCCTTCATCTGTTCTTTCCAGCTCTTGTCTAGTCAATTCTCAATAAATTGTCTTAAATCTCTGTAAGATGGTGCGAGGTGCGGATGGGGGTCCTGGAGTTTGTATTTTTGCCTTCATACAACCAATTTGTCAGGAGTGGCTTGAAAATAGCCATGGGAAAAGGAATTCATTGTGCTACATGCCAGAAGTTTCAACCACTTCTACTCATGGTACTTAATTGGTGTTTGTGGGATGTCCACATGAACACAATTAGTGTAGGCAATGTTAACAGGAACACAATGTTGGATTTCTGCAGTGTTACTTACTATATATGTAATATACATATGTATATGAAACCTTCAGGAAAATTTAGTTTTTTGTGGTTTTTTTCTCCCTTCTGTATTGGACATTCTTGGGCACAACACTACATGTTTTGGACATGTGGATTGCTAAAGATTTGACAAAGAAAATTTGTGCTTTTCCACTCCTTCAAACTTTGTCTTGTAATTACATGCTGTTTACCTGATGTAGTTTTTTTTTGGGTTTCTTTCCTTATTATCTTATAATCACCCTTAAAAAAAATACCCAACCATGAAAAGGAACAAAACAGAAATAAACATGATTGAAAACTTCAAAACAAATAATAAAACTATTTTAATTACTACTGCATGTTTGAAGACAGTAAAGTATGTTGCCCTAAAAATTCCCTAATAATTGATTGATTTAAAATAAGTCATAACCAGCAAAATAAAATGTCATACTACAATTATTGCATTATTATTATCCGTATGGAGACTGTAGTATGTTGCCCTCAAATAGTGGTGTTGTTGACTTAAAATACGTGAATGTTTTTTGCATAATACTAATTTTCTATCATGGTTTTCTTAACGCAGCAGACCGTCCCATGCGCACTCTACCTAATCTCCACAGAGACTCTTTCTACATCCCCATCCTGTTTTGCTGCTCTTTGGAAAGTGGGTTGATTGCTCTGACGATTCTCAAGAGCCTCCAGATACTGCATCACCAATGGATCTGTCCAGGGACAACCAAATGGAGCCTCATTGCCCGCCACCCATCCTAGATGGCCTCCGAACAGTGTTACTACCAGCAAACAATTCTCGTTCGCCTGTTCTTAACAAACATGTTAGCCTGTGTCATCTCAGCACCTCATGAAATTGGAACATACACCCTAGACCCTATGCATGCACTTTGTCAGCTGTCCCTGAATATGGTTGTCTATTTTAGTACAAAAAACTACTTTAGAAAACACAGCATCCTGCTCTTTCCTTGTGAGGATCTGAGGCCTGAGTAGACCCAACTACAGACCAGGGAAAACATTGCAACAGAGAAAGAAATAGAGTAAAATGGTGAACATGGAGTCCACCTCAATATCTGCTCGAGGAATTCCTCGAGCTGGGGCAATTGGATCATTTTCAGCCTGCACCACCGAGGAACCAGTTGCACAAAGCATCAATTGCTAGACCATTTGCCAAAATTTTGCTGCTGCAATGTCTAGATTATCAAACCCTGACTATACATACTCAATAGTAATCTAGTCATGCATGATACTGCAAGCCACTTCCCTCTCTACTTCCTAGGACTGAATTGGCCACATCCACATCTGACTTTGATCAAGCAACAACAAATCACTTAGGAAATGAAACCAGGAAATTTTCAGAACCATGTATATGTATACTGGGATATTAACAGGTCATGTGAAGAAAGAACATGGGTCCATACCTGAATGCAAAGAAGAGGAATTTTGACGTCCTTGATGGAATGTGCACTGCTTGAATCATAGTAGTAGTCATCCACAGAACTGTAACCAAATGATACTGCCAACCACAATATCCACCATCCAGAAAAAGAAAAAAAAAACTTCTGAAGCAAAGTAGCCACCTGTTTGGACCATAGACCACATGAAAACACATGACCTGACAACTGATTCAGGTGGGAATGACTGAACCAGAAAATCCACAACCTCAACACCTTCACTCAAGCTACACCCACTGAGTGTGCATACAATTCCTCAGGCAATAAATAGCCCAAAGACAGTTACCAAAGCTTTTGCATCCTCACTTACATCCAGGGGAGATTAATGATCTGTATAAGGTCTAGCACTCAGCCAGTGACACCCATCACACTTATCCCATACCTCAATGACCAGAATTGACTGGCATACCTTTGGTTAGGCCATCATCAAAATCTCGTACAGTCTTAGCAACAGTAGCCTTGGGAATGTTGTACTCTCCTCCAATGTTTGTAAATAGAGCAGCATGCCTGTTTGCCATATCATTAGGTCAGTTACCTCAACTTGCACCTGATGTAAACTTTGCCAGCATGCAGAGTAACTGCCACCCACCTTTCAACAATGGATGATAAAGAGACCACTGTCCTACTAGTCCCAGCATAATAATGCATCTTGGAAAACATACTTCTTGAGATTCTTGCGCAAGCCCCTGGCAAGAGCCTTGTCGTACAAGTTGTTGAAACCTTTGTGGAAATCTTCGTCAGCAGCTACCAAATCAAATGGATTGCAAAGTGACACTGCTCCAGATAGTGGGCAATGCTCCCCTTCCTGCAACCAAATACCAATCCAAGACCAACCAACTCCTCCATTTAAGCAGTTATATAATAGGCTACATAGGCATGTAAGCAACCACCACTCCAGCTCCCCCTCATTACAAACAAACCCATCTGTTTAAGAAGAGTGATCTCCAGTCTAACTAAGTTTACCAGGAATCTCTGTTCAGAAAGTGCAAGCCAGATTGAGGCCAGATTATTAGCTCACGAAAGCTCTCCACCACTACATCAGTGAATGAGAGCTAACCTGTCCTAAATAGCGCACCAAAATGTTGGCTCCAAGCGACCAGCCTGCTGCATACAGTCTAGAGGTTGGAAAGCTTGTACCCACATGCTTCACAACTTGTCGTAAATCTTCAGTAAAAGAAGCTGAGTAAAACTGCATGAGCCAGAGCACCTTACAGTAAAGTGTTCTACACTTGAGAGACAACAAGGTTAAGTCCCTCGGTGGATCCCTAAAAGACCTTAGTACACAAAACCACACTTTTTCTCTAGTTAACAAATGCATCAATGTCCTGGTTTTCAACAAAGGAAAGTGGATAACATTACAAGGAAACAACCCCACCCCCTTGAGCCTGACCAGAAATTTTCAAAAGATTCAGTAGAAACTTGTAGAGAACAGCAAATTGAAAACACCACCTGACATGTGGAGTGAGTTTCATACATGTCAAAGAGGAAAAGGACTGATCACATGTTAGAAACCATCCAGCAATGATAGAGACACACCTGAGGGGTGGTGACAGGAGAATCTGCACACCCACGACTATTGAAGACAACGACATTCCAGCCATGCTTACATGCACGCCGAAGTAGGTGCCGTACATACGTGTCATCACTTCCACCTGTCAACCCTGGCTAAAGACCCAATCCCCACAAAAAACCCACAGCACTTTCTATTTTATTGTCCTCTCCATCCATCACGACAACAAAGAACTGCCAATTTTTTCTTTCCCAAGCAGCTAGCTCATTTCTATCTCATTCAAGAGTACGAAAGAGACCTCTACCTGGAATGCTTTTCATCAAGACTTTCTCACTATGAAAAGGTTGAATTTCTTTTGGGTTGTCCAGTTGTGAAGATAGATAAACAAATCCCAAGACAGCATAGAAACAGGAGCTTGCTTCACATGCAGAGACACAGCATGCTCCCAAAAGACTTCAGCTCTAAAAACACAGTGTCCAAGCTTCGAACAATCACACAAAATTACAGCTCAAAAAACCCTACAACTACTTGAGCAGAAACCACAAAGGAGGTGGGTGTGCAGAACCAGGAGGATGAGAGTGGCGCCGACGGGATTGTCGATGTCCAGAAGAGGCCAATCCAGTGCTACTGTGCCGCCATCCGCCATCCGCAAACACTCTCTTCTATATTTGATATTGGGAAGAGACCGGAAGAAGGCAGCAAAAATGGTCTCCACATGACGGTTTGTGAGAAGGGGGAAGGGCTTGTAAGGCTTTCTCACTTCACTCAAAGTCTTCACCAGCTCTCCCTCCAGCAAACCAGGACTACCCACAACTTCTGGTAACCTATTCCTTGAACTGGCTCCTCCACCCATGTCGTCACTTAGTCCTGCCGCTCCCACCTCCGCGCTGGCGGCTTTTCCACTGATGGGTCGTAGCCGTATAGCTTGAAGCTGCGTCCTTCTGGGCTTGTGGATCAACAAGTGGTATCCTTCTGCAACTTTCCAGCACTGAACAAAGCTCTTTCCGATCTCATAAACCCTAAACCTGTCCAGACACACGGGTCGTTCCCATCTCCGACTTGAAATCACTCCAGGAGTGTAATATGACGCAACCAATGCATTGTGCGGAGTGCCAAGCACCGCTGCTGAAACAGAGAGCATGGGAATTACAGAATTAGCCCTACAAGCGTGCATCTCCTTCTCTAGTGTAGAGGAGCTTGCAATCCCCGACCCCAACCCTAAGTCATAAGCTTGTTGAGCAATCACTCTGAAGCTTGATCAAGCTTATAGCAACCGATACCAAAAAAATTCTGCCAAATCTTTGAACCAAGAAGGACTGAAATTCTGCAACTCCAGCATTCAACTAAAATCTACGCATTGCTGCTGTTCCTACATCCACGGTTTCGGAGCATGTGAGCCATATTTCTTCAATCTTCGGAGCATCCGAGCTCCGTTTGCTTGCCCCGATCCGTGGTACGAAATTTTCCATAAAGAGCTCCGAGAGCTCGAAATCTGTGCCTGGAACCGGACCCAGGCTCTTTCTTGCTTGTTCGCTTTCCGCAGGCTACAGACAAATTTCACTGTGTTTTTTTATTCATTTTTTTGGCATCGAAAATTTTGCGAAATTTGGCTAAGTAGCACTTTAATTTGGATTCTCATACATTGAACTGAAAAGCACCCATGCATGCTTCTTGCATTTTGTGGATGCTGAAAAAGAGCAAGCCGCCCTTCTTCATTGAGCGGTCCTTCTTCATTAGTGGTGAAGGGTTTAGGGTTTAAGGCATTCCCCTCCTCTTTTGTAGCAAGGGTATTCATATATGGAGCAAAGGTACCTCCTTCTGAATACGTAGAGCACTGCCTGGATTTTTCCTTTGTATTTTCAGCTCCCTTGCATGCCTGAAGAAACCTGTTTTCAGAAAGTGAGACTTTCTGTGGTGGAAGGTACTAGCCAGGCCGTATTGGGATCTTCTGACGAGCGGAAGGTACCAGCCAGCCTGTCACTATTTCTAAAAAGTGAAAAATCCCAGCTCTGCTTTACATAGGAAACGGACCTGAGTACAGTCCCTTCCGTGATTTTGACCTGTTCTCTCGGCCTATATGCTGGGGCACAGATATCAAATCACGAAAGGGCCTGTACTCAGGCCCTTCTCCCATATTTACACTTCCGAACTTTCTCTCACTACTTCACAATAAAAGAATCCAATAAATCAATAAGCACATGGCCTTTTTAAAACTTGTTTCCCCCCCTCCCCCACACCCTAAATACCCAGCATGTGGTTTGGGGTATGAAATTCAAATTTTTTTTGTGTAAGAAATTGTCCAATGTGAGAGTGAAGCAAGTGGTGTGGTGTGTGCAAACGCAAACCTTGCAAACTCTATTAAAGAAAGCACACAACAAACAGAGGCGAAATGAAGGAACAATGAGAAGGAAGGGAGTGAGGACCCAAGTCCCACCCAGCAGTACAAAACCCAAAGTGGGTCACAATGGGGTTGTAGGAACAAATCATGTTCCAAACCCCTCACTAATCACAAGAAGCATATTTTAATTTCTTTAAATGGCCACTGGTGCCCTTTTCTAACCATGTCATGTTAACATAACAATGGAAAAAATCATACATTTGTAGGCAATTGAAAACCTCAATGGCAAAGAAAAGAAACACATTTGTCAAGTGTTGATCGCGATCAAATCTTTTTTATTTTGTCTAAGTTCCAATCATCATGGTCATCTTGCAAAATGAAATAACTAGCGAATATAATATGCTTGAATGAGATCTACAATGATTACATCGACCAAAGTGCGAATACCATTCACCAATAACATAATGTCAACCCCTTAACAAAACAGATTGAATTTAAGATTGACATCTTAAATAATATCATGGGGATGCAATCCATTCCTCATATTGAGAACAATGAAAAAAGTGAGTCCCCTCTAGAACTAGAGGTTGACCATGAATACAATTAATCAACCCCAATGTGCAACATAAAAAATAAAACATCTAAAGCCAAACAAAAAGATGAAATGACCCAAGCAAAATGCCATGCACTTGCCCCTAGGCTCACATAAGACTTTAAACATGCATAATGTAAATCAAAAACCATGTTAGAGATTGATGTTGGAAAAAAAATGGTCGTGCAATTTGATTGACATGTTGTTTAAAATTGATTTACATCCCTCCATACAAATTACATGAAAGGGGGAATGCAAATTGTTGTAAGACTTTGCAATTAAATGTGGGATGATCATTGAAAAACTACTCACAAATTATTTATGTGCAAATTTGGATGAACTTTATGTTTTATGAATTATCCAAAGTCGATGGCTTCAAGCTATCCATTTTCTAAGTAATGTTGCAATTATTTTATATTTTTAATAATTTTTATTATAACAAATTTTCAATAAAAATTTTCCTTTCCTAATATTGCGCTTACAATTAATGTTTGGCACAAAATCATTTGAAAAAGCTCCAGTAATATTTGTGAAAATTGTTCAAAATTGAATACCATTGGGTCACAATTACATATGCATAGTTCACAAGATGTATTTTGCATACATATTCCTCAACCAACAAAATTTTGGAAATTTAAATTGAAACTACCAAACCTCAATTTTTTTAATAAATAATTATCGAAAAAAAATGTGTCAAACATCAATTGTAGGAATGGTAACATGAACATGAAAATGCACATGTTAATGTGTCTTTTCATGTCTGTATTATAATATAAAATAAATCTTTAAATTGACATAAATAAAATATCTATGAAGGAAGGTTGTTTGTTTTGTTTGTCACTCACATTGAAATCTTCCAAACTAAAGCACCTTTTGCCACATTCTTGGTAGCATTGGAAAGCCTTCCATGAGGAGGGGTGCACCAAGTTGGTTTTCACAATGTTTCGATTTATTATGGAGAATTTATTGAATATTGAACAATTTTTTTATTGCAATTTTATTTAAACCAAAATTAAGAATCATGGGGGAATATGGGCATGCTTTTGGTATTGTTGGAAATCCCTTAATGAATCTTGACCAATGAGGCATTCAATTCATCTTCACAAAAATCCCTCGTGTTGGAGCCCATATTTCTTTTAAGTGTTTGATTATTTTCACCTTTTTAAAGGCCTTCAATAAATCAAATACGAACACACACACTTATAAAGTACCATTTTTTTGTTGTTTTTTTTTATCCTTAGTGCAAAACAGAGATGACAACAAGGGACGTTCAATTGTAGGAGGCAATATGGAGTTTTTGACAAGGTCACAAAGATGTATTTAATAAAATTTATGAGATTGAGTTTTTTCGAGATGAAAAATTGAAATTGGAATGAGATGAAATAAGGGAATATGTAGAAGAAAATGATGAAACTAATGAAGAAGGTTTTGATGTCTATCAACAAAGTTCTTCATTTCATGTTTAAGGATAATATGTGTAAATGAAGAAATTTAAAAATATAATGTCATGTCTTTTTGCAAGGTGTTATCGTGATTTTTTAGGCATTGGCATAATGACATTTTAGAATGAATCTTGCCATTACTACAAGACCACTACACTTAAATCCATAATAAAATACACAATATATGTCAAATGTAATTTTATGACATTGGTATTATGCAAAATTATTAAACATTGATGTTTAGTTGAGTAAGTTTTCAATGTGTTTATTTCCAAGATTGGCTTTCAACAATTTTCTCTTATAGATGGTGCACACATTCTAATGTAACTTGTCAAGGAGTTTAAGTTGGACCTTGACAATCATTTCCTTTTTGTATTGGGTTGGCCGTTGATAAAGTTGTATGCCATGACCACAAGCATCTTAATTTTTGCATGTCCTTTGATGTTTTTAATTATATATGCCTTCAATAGTTGGGTTAAATTTGCCTAATTATGCATGTGGGTTTTAAATTATCTTTTCATGTCCAATTTGCAATGCAATGAGTATTTTACTATTAGTTATTTAATATAGGTTCAACAAAGTTAATCAATAAGTAGTCATGCGAATTATTTTTAATGGCAAGATTTTAAAATGGGAGCTTAAAATAATTAAAATATATTGTCATGGAAAATTGCCAAAGTTTGCATCACCATGTGGTTTAGGTCAAAGGGTGAAAGATAATCAATTGGCTCCAAATCCCTCGAAGCTTGATATATTTGTTGTTACCATTTGTTGCAAGTTTTTTGAAGGTGCTTGGAGCATTGATAGTCACTTTCATTGTGTTCCATGGGAGGATAACATTCTAATAGCAGCTAATTGTTAATAATTGTCATGTATAACATTCCTTCAATCATGTATTTGCATGTGGTTGGATGGCCATTCATTTCATCTTTTTTTTTAACCAAGTTCATTGATTTAAAATTTGACTTGTTATCACAAGAAGAAATCTTGTCTTTTTCCCCTACCCAAATTCATTAAATTTTTAATGAAATAAAACAAAATTGACTAATATACAACTTGTATGGTTTTGATAAAAAAAAAGATTAATTGATTGTGACATTTTTAATGAAATGTTTTTTAGTTTTTTTTGGATAGTCACATCTTGCATGAGATAATTTTTAATTTTTAAATTATGACATTTCATATCACCACTTCACATGTGTAAGACACATATTTCATGTAAGGATGGTTCATCACATATCACAAACCATGGGAATCTTGTGATGTCACTTATTAAGTTCTTCCAAGGTTTGAAATTGGCATGGTGTCACTTACCACAATCTTTCATGCATATGTTTTTGTCCATAATTGTCTTGATGGATTTGTTGATTACAAATTCATAATTTGTTTGAATTTATAATTGTTGATTGCAAATTTATAATTTTTCAAAGTGTATGTAATGTGTTGCAATTGGTTGATTGGTCAAAAATCACATTAACCAATCAACTTTTTGCCATGTATCTACATTCATCCAATGTTTTAAGTGCCTTGTGACAAGACTCAATGTTAAATTGAATATACGATTTAACAAGGAAAGCATGTTTTCCTTGTTAAGTACACTTTAATGGGCTTTAGTAATTTATCAAAACTATTGAATCTTTTTACTCAAAATTAATTAATGTTAAATTGGGGTAGCTAGTATGATATCCATAATGAAATCAAAAGTGTGTGATAAAATTAAAAAATGATGAAATTACAAAAATGCATTAGCCATCCTTTCAAACATTAAGCAAAGATTGTTTTGTAATGAAAAAATAAAAATGTTTAAACATTCTCCATGATCAAGTTGGGCACACATGATAATAAACCTTAAGAGACTTAAGTAGTTGAACATTTTCGTACAAAGCATCTCAACATGAAATTTTGAATTCCAATTTTTTTTCAATTTTTTAAAAACATGTGAAACACATAAGAAAATTGGAATATCCTTTACTTCCCACACCCACCTACACACGAAACATTCATTAGATCTATTGAAGAGGTTGATCCAAAACATTTATAAATGAAATGAATTACATGTCATTCTTATTTGAAGATGTGTCAGTATTGAGAAAATCATTAATAGTGAAATAACTTGATTTTCATTCAAGCATTGCATGAAATGCTTGTGCTTGCACCTGTAAAAGGTGCTACCATGAAACCAAAGAAATTTACTTTCATATATTTATTTTGTATAAAAAGACAACATCTTCATTATGAAACACCAACATTTTTCATCATGTGCATCATTTTTGGCATGATGCCAAATTCCCATTTTTGCTTTACATTCATAGTATCAAACATCTTGTGATTCGAAGATTGTTTTTTTAGGTCATGGCTTCACCATGTTGCACTCAATTTAGCCAAACATGATTATGTTCATACATTTGGTGATATGTGTGTCCCATCTTTGTGTGCAAAGCAACACATACCTTCAACTCTTGTTGATCCAATGGATGATACAGATAATGATCTTCTTTCACCATCCGTTGGAAGCCTATTATGATTCAACTCTGTAAACCATCTTGTAAAAACTAGAGGTAAGTAGATAAAACAATAGATGATTAATAGATGCATGTAAGTGCAACTCATTAGGTTTCACCTCGGTCACCTATCCTGTTTCAAAAAAATCACTTAAGTAGGTAACATTATAGGTGGTCCCTAGTTGTATGTAGATGTTTAGAGAGTAGGTAGGGGTTAGTGGGTTCTTAGTAGGTAGGTAGTAAAAATGGCAATTGAGCTAACCACATTGGTGACCTAGAACCCAATGGAAAAGTGTTTCCTGTCCACTCACTGTCCTCCCTCGTGGTCTGCTGCTTGGCTGTTTGTTCACTCTGGCCTGCCCAAGAGTTACATACTAGAGTTAGAATTCACAGGCAATCTTGGATAGGTGATGATGTGCACCTTGTCATACCCTTGGCATTCATAGAACTCAAGAGAGAAGTACCGTAACACGCGTTGTTTCAGTTTGAGGATAAGTACCTTGTGAATTGCAGAAATGTTGTGAGAGTGGAGTTTGATGTGCCCTCAACCCAAAACTTGGAATCATCACAATCTGTCCATGCTCAAAAATGGTGATATGGTGACAGAAGCATATAATATAGTTACCGATTGCTCAGTCAGTGCACTGTTCAAGTTTGACATAGAATGAGATTTGGAAATTTGACTTCTCCAAATATTGACTCTGAAACTTGATATGTTTCCAATGACAAAACTATGAAAAAAGTGGCTACATTTCAAACTCCTGATTTGTAATTACTTTGTTGAATGTTTGTGCACAATATTCAGAAGAAGAGGGGAAAAAGTCTCTCCCACCTTTATGCCTGTCCCAATCGATGGTAACTTTGTTCCCAGATTTTCCTAGTGGGACAACAAATACTTGTAGGCATTCAGGCATTAAAACATCCTTGCCTGATTCTGCATTGCATGATGCGGCCAACACCCTTGCACACATCAGACATGCCCAGAAAACTTCCTGATTTTAACATTGGCAGCTGCATGAGTGATCCAATTCAAAGATGCAGAATGAATAAGTTGCAAAAAAAGGTGTAATGAACACTGTACCTTCTCATTGGCTGACATGACAGAATCCAAAACTCTGAAACACAGACAATCAGAAGAAGCAATGGATATGCTCTGAGCCTAAGAAAACAAGAATTTAAGACAAAATCAAAATGTAAAAGAAAACAGCTCACAAGATATCATTTGTGTGCCCAAAACATGTATCCAGTCTACAGTGTACACCTATGAAAACAATTGGCTAATAACAAGAAATCTCCTCATGCTCTTGAACTAAACAGCTGATTGCACAAGCTAAAATAAGATTGATATTCCTTTCCTCTAACATGCTCCCAACTAACTACCATCAGAAAATTGATGAGTGACCACTGGACACAAAATAGAGCAGGATGAGATCAGCAAAATCTGAACCCAATTTCTTAGAATAGTTACAAACAAATCACTAGGAAAACAGTATGTATACAGACAACTGATGTGGTTGTAAGAGAAACCACAGGATCTGACTGAAACATTTCACACTCAGTCAATTTGCACACAATGAGAAGGATCAAACAGCAGGAAACATTTGGTCATTCTGGAGTATGATAGATAACCCAGACTTGGAATAAGTTGCACGCCAATTAAGTCTTGCCCATGTACTGGTGCTAGGTGGCAATCATTAGTGAGCAAATAAAATAAGAAATTTTTTATACCATCAAAAGGAAAAGCACAAAGAAAAAAGTCAGATCTTTCGCTATCTCAGGCACACAATCATTACATTGCACATAACTAACATCATATTTGCCTCATGCCCAGATCAATTAGCAACCAACCAAAACACAGGTAGCCACCAGCCTTCTTGTTTATCTAGGTGCAATATATAACACCATGCTAACCTTAATGTTGTAAGTCAAAGAAGTCTCTACCCCAAAGGTAATGCTTCACACTTTGTCATCATGAAACCACCACTGAGTCTCCTTCGGTGATCTTCCATTTCGACAATTCCAAATATAGCGATCATCATCAGGTGGTCTTGCCTGAACAGCCACCAGAATAAGGATCCTCAACCATAACAATACAGGGTACAGAACAAGCTGCTTCATGAACCTCCCAAATCTTCCCTCAAACAGAGGGAATCTCAAGAACTAAGACACTACAAATAACCATGTACTGACACGCATCAAACAAACAGATACCGTATGCCTCAACCAATCACCCAGATTCATACAGAGACCCAAGGCATTGGCTTGTCTAACAGTCCTTCTGGTGTTAAAGCTATCCTCACGAGGGTCAGTGGTCTCACAAGCAAAAGCAAATCACCATGTGGTCTAAATGCAGTACAGGAGTTCCAAACAAAACTGAGGGCATACCTTTACTGTTGAACTGGATAACATTGAGAGAATGCTGATGCAGATGGAAGTGACTGTCATTGCTGGTGACCATGAGTCATACAAGATGTCTGTTTGACCATGAGGAAGAGCACCCAAAGTAAATTAACAACAACCAAGTTGCACCTAATCTATGCACCACACAGCTATTGCTAAGTTACACTGAATAAATGGCTTGCCAACAGAAAGATTCTTGGCTTCCAGAAATAGTTGATTCTTGTCATGTAATACATTAACAACCTCTGTTTACATGAGCAATGGAAGATAGTGTGATAACAGAAAAATACACCATCAGGATGTCAGATCAATTTACCCAGACATATATGCCCATTGCTGTAGATGTGAGGGTGCAAAGGAGGTATTTGCATAAAAATGACCTGCATCAGAACAGTGAAGGGAGCATTTCCCATCAGTTTACTGCCTTCAACAAATACCTTAGACAGTCAACAACAGCGGAGAACTCATGTTGCACTACAACTTGGAAGAAAAACAAAAGTTGATCCTTGGACCAGCTTGTCATAGGTCTAGCAGAAAAATGACAAGCCAATCATTACTCAGTAGCGAATACACAGTCCATCAACTCCTTGTTCGTACCAGAGGAGCTTCCATGGGGTAGTGCTCTGCAAAATCTACTTGTAAATGAAATGTCTCGCCTTCATAAAGAGTACCAGGAGCTCCATGCACCTCAATTATCCATCTGCACCAATCATCTGAGTTAGAGAGCATGACCTAAAACCACCAGCCATTAGCTTAGGGAGTGCAACAAAGCAACCTTCACCAGCAGAAAGTCTCCCTGCGTCAAACATTCAGGTGTGACATAACAATGAGTAGCTTGCAGAAAAGCATACCTTTGCAAACTTTCTGTTACTTTGTGTTCAAATCCATATGGAGGATTTACTTGCCACTCAGTCAACTCTTTCTGCAAACGTGTTGCAGCAATCCTGCTAAGAGTCTGCACATCACAATCCCAGATTATTTACATTTCCATTTCCATGGCTCCAAGGAATGCCATCAACATGTAGATCCCCTTATCAAGTACAACTGCAAGTATGTGTTCCCAGCACATCATAAACAGAAGAATCATAAAAGCTGTAACCCAAATCCCACCATCCAGGACCACAAGTTCCATGTGGAAGAAAACGAGATAGATGTGCAACCTTTTCTTTCTGACCATATCCTGATGAGCTCATGGTGGCAGGATGACAGCTGTGGTCTGTTGCACTACACAGCCTTAACTCCTGCCCTCTCTCCTTGAGACATGCAGATCTTGAGACCACGTCTGGGCACAAAAGAGGAGTGGGGCAGGGGAATGTTAAAGGCTACAATAGAGATTGCAGGATTGCACTTGGCACATGGACAAACTTGTAACTGTGATAGCAAGAGAAAAACACCAGTCATAAAAAAACGAACAAGAAAGGTTTCAGATACTGAAAAAGGTGATGTTTTGAAGCTGCTTGGTGTGGTGCTCTAAAGTCCTCAAATATAATGACTTTTTTGACATGCTTGCTTCACTAAGGTGATGGCTATCTCATGTCACAGCAATAGTATCTCAATCACAAGACAGTATAAACCCTGAACAACTCTTATCCGGAAACAAGTGCTAAATATTGAGATTGCCATGCTTTCAAACCAGGCCAACCGATAAACATTGCACAGGGATTACAAAAGAATGAGACACAGGACCCTCAAAACCCTTGAGAATTCTCCTAACACAAATAGAAATATATTTTGCAACTTCTATGTACAGAATTGATGACAAAGGAGCAGCTGAAACACAGAGAACGCTGACCTCATAAAGGAAAGTAGATATTGAATTTTTTTCTATGCAACCAAATGGTGCACGTAAAGACAACCTGCAAATTCTCAAAACGCTGAACATCTCTCAAACCCTAATCAACTTGCTTCACACAAACATCCACTCTGTTTTACGGTTTCCATGCTCTTCAGCTAACAAGATTAGCAAACATAAAGCATAGTACTGATAGGAAAGACGAAGAGCAAGTCTCTGAAATCGCCTTCTTTTCTTCCAAAAACTCCTCTCTCTCTCTCTCTCTCTCTCTCTCTCTCTCTCTCTCTCTCTCAACAATAACACTCTTTGATTACCATACTTTCCAGCAATCAAGGCACGAATCGCACAAGAGAAAACGAAGATGAAATCTAAGTCCTTGAACCAATTTTAAGAGGTATTGCTGTTTTCGCAAACTACGGTTTTCTTATCTCTCGGCCTGCTCGGTGTCGCCGATAGATAGACAACCAAGAGCTAACCACATCACGCAACACAGAATTGGAGCTGGAAAACAGAAAACAAAAATCAAAGGCCATGGATATATACAAATGTATAACACAGACAATCATCTCTCATTCCTCCCATACCTTCCTTGAAAAGAAATCGGAAATCATTGACGACGACGACGACGACGACGACTCCGCGGCGTCTGGTTGCGAAAAGAAAATGGTTCTCGCTTGTCGACTTGGTCTTCTTCACAAGGCGGTTCAGAATTTCATGTCATAAGAGCAACAACAAGAGCCAGAACAACGACAAAAAACCACCGCCACCGTCGGCACCATCGTCAGTTCTATTCAGAGGCGAGCAATGATCAGAACCGAGAAGCCTCGGCGGTGCATTGTTGAGACTTTGTGGTGCGATGCATGAGCGAAGACGAAGAAGAGGAAGAAAACGACAGAGCAAGCGCAACAGCGACAAAGGAACTGAGAAACGAGAGTGCAGCAGCAGCAGCAGCAGCGTCCTCTTTAAGAGCGCACAGTGTGACTCATCTTACTAATTAGGTAGTTGTAAGGACCAGTGTTGGGTGGTTCTCACTTTTAGTGAGAACCGGCCCGTTCCGGTTCTTACATTATGTTATGAGAACCTGATCGGTTCTCATATTTATTTATTTATTTATTTATTTGGGGTGGTGAGAACCGACCAGGTTCTCAACATTTTTATTTTTTTCCAACTTCAACCGGTTCTCAAATAGGGCGGTTCTCGCACAACTGATCACAGTCGGTTTTCTTTCCCGGTTCTCACAACCTGGTTCTCATTTTTTGGAAACTAATATTTAATTAAATAAGTATTTAATTCCTTTACTAATTAAAATAATCTTTTAACTTAAAAATTTACATTAAAATACATGGAAATTGGAAAAAAAAAATTCTTCAAAGTTTATAATTCCTCAACTTCATTACTTTCAAAAGTTCCTTCAAATTCCTCTAACTTTTCTTTTAAATCAAGATCATTTTCAATAAAATTTGCCAACCTAAAAGGGGGATTTACAACCTATCCTCAGATCATTGGGCCAATTTTTGCTCACAAAAATCAATTTATCCAAAAAAAGTTATTGTAAATGACATTTTCGAAGATTATTAAAAATTCAAGCTAATGAAAATATTCTTTCTGCTTCAATTCAAGATCTAACTATTCCTAAGATTTGTTTAGCACAAAAACCAATTGTAAGAAACATGTTCTCATGTTCTTCCCACCACTACAGTGGACATTTTGATATCTTTAACATCCACTTAATAATGCCTAAAAATCAAAAGCTCTCTATTGACCAATTCCATTGTTGGATCACTTTGTGGTGGTTGTCATTTCAAAGATATCAAAATTCATGTCCTCTTCAACCCTTTGATCAACAACGCCCCTTTCAAATTCAACCAATGGATGCAAATGATAATAACATTTGAAAAGCATAGGAAATAAAGATTTTTGTCATATTCTTCAACAATTGCCTTACCATGTTCACGACCAATAAGTGAGGACACAAGATGAAAAGTTTTAAACCTATAGTCCAACATTAAAGAAAGCATACTATGGGCCTTTCTTTCTTCAAAGAAAATGATCCAAAACTTGAATAATTTCCTTCTTTATGTTGGAGGCCAAACATGACAACTCATAAACAACATTTCCATCTTCTTCCATTAAATTATCAAAGGTTGCAGAATCAATTTCATCCTTGAATTTTAGACTATGGATATGGCAAAATTCAAGGATGTTATATGGTGAGCATGGGAACATGAACAGGTAAACATGAACAAGTGAACAAGATTGAAAAAAAATTTGGGAATATTATGCTGACATCAAAAGAATATCGGAAGAATATTCCTTAACACATGGCATAAAATATGTCATGATGTGAAGGAATATTTTACCACATGTACATGGATGAACAATAATTATGGATGAAAAAAGATGGATGAACCAAATAAATGGATGAATAAAATCAAAGGGATGAAAAATTAAAATGAATGAACACAACCTATTTGCAACCAAGAGTTATGTGCTAATGTAAATTCTACCTTTTCATAACCAAGAGGTTTGTGTCAACATAAACATTATTTGGTCATCTCCAAGAGGTATGTTCCCACTTTTTTTTTACGAAATTATTGAATCGACTATTTTTGATATATTACAATGGTTGATTCCATCAACAATAATCGAAAAAAAAGGTAGTGGTTTCCCAAAAAATAAACAGTTGAATTAACAATGAAATTGGAATAAACGGGAAAAAAAATGAAAAAAATATTGTTTGTACCATCCTAAAATTCCATAGATGTTGTCACAACACCCATTTGATTTAGGGTTGGTTGGAGTGGCTCCATCATTTATTTATGAATATTTGGATAGTATTAGATTATATAAAATTTTAAATGGTGAATTAAAAATTCCATGGATTGTTTCATTTGGGATCGTGATGAACGACATAACTTACAATGATCAGTTTTAATCATGCCATTAGGGATTTGATTGAGACATTGCATAACGATTTGAATACTTTGTCGCATCTCTTTAATACGTCCAATTCCTCCTCCTCGAATCATTGGTAATTGATCACTCTGTTTGTTGAGAATTGAAACAATATGAGGCCGCACATTCTCAATACCATTTCACACTTTTTTATTTGAATTTAGTCTATCAAACCTCTTACGTCTAAAATCATTCTTGCCACTTGAAGCAAAAAATTGCATTTTTTCACCCATCTCCACTCGAACTTACTAGCATCTGAAGGTCCAACCAATTGGTCCTAAGTTTTTCTCAACTTCTTGGCATTGTGGCTCTTCTTCCCACCCTTAAAACTAAAATCAATTGAAGTGGACTTGTCAAGACGCATGTCCTCAAACTTCTCCTTTAACCTACACTCCGACTCTAGGGTACTGTTGGTTAAGTAATCTAAGTGCCACCCACAAGATGTCAAGTGGCCACTTGACCACTCCTTCATAAGTCTTTCTTATACATGGTGTTTTCTACTTTAGGATCACACTAGATCTTAAGAAGTAGAGGGCAAGCTGCGAATAACCTATTTTGTAAAGAAAACATGGGAGAAATACCCACAGCAAGGAAATGGGGTTAAATGTGTGGAATATTGTTCTTAAAACCAAGTACAAAATTAGTCTAAAACGTGGAAAGGAAGATATGTCCATTAGTTGTAAATCACATGTTTGAGAGCTTCCTCGCCAACAATTTATTATTGCCAAGTCTTGTTTTTCAAGATTCCACCTTTTAACTTGAATCCATGATAAAACAAAAACTCTCATAATTCAAGCTTCTAGTGACTTATGAAATCTTTAATATTCTGGACCTTGACACTCTCGAGGATAGATACACCAAGGTCTATGACTATGTTATTAAAAAGCTTTTTGGCCTCCATTTCCAACTACAATATTGAAAACACAAATGCAAAGCCATAAGCATGAACAACCAATGAAAAGGCGTAGAAAGGATTTCAATGTACAATTGTGATGAACTAGGAGGGTACCTAAAACCAAAATGTTGCCTTGTGAAGTCATTTATCAAAAATGGCATCTAACAACCCAACCTTGGGAAAATTTAGAACTTCCCTAAAAACCAGGGATTGGTTCCATTACTTGAGCCAAGAAACCTTTTGTTCGTTGCTCACTTGTGAAAACACAAGTAGTTGTAACTTCTCAATCATCATTTCTAGATCAAGATTCATGTTGTAATGAACTTGTACTTGTTGGAGAAATTCAAAACCAAGTGTGAGGTCACAAACGAGCAATCTTTTATGGAACGATGTCGTGTGTTCCTTTCGAACACTCTCCATTGCTTTGTTACTTAGTGAAACCAACATTTTCGGGTTTCAAATAACAAGATTTAAAAAAATTCCATATTATAAACAATGTGTGGCATCGATAATAACCACAAGTTCTTTCTGCAAGAAAACATTTAGTTCAGAATCAAATGCAACTACTCTAGAGAATGGAGCTCATTGGAAAAAAAATTTGAAAGTTTATTTTATACATATACTCAAAAAACACCTCTTGCATGAGGCTATACCAAATCTTCTAGATTTTATTTTCGCATTTCTTATATTGGGCATTTGGAATGACCTCCTTGAATTTGTGGAGTGGAATGATTTCGATGGATTGAATGCAAAAGAAATCATGAACAAGTGATGGCTTCACATGGTCCATCTCAATGGACCTACCAAGAAAGAATGTTAAACATTAACAAGACACCGTTTCACAACTGTGGATAAAAGAATGAACATTGACAATGGAAACCTGCTTGTTTATCTTAGTCATAGCTATAAACAATTCGACCAGGCCATTTATTGTGTCCAAAACAAATGAATCAACCTTGATGTGGTTATCGAGCTTGTTGGGATGGTTCACATCAATGTATGGTCACCGAGCTTGAAAGCGATGATTATCGTCTGAAACATGAAACATTTTTCCAGAAAGCCAACAGAAATTCGAACCAAGAATTTTTCAAACTCCGCATTCTTCTCTTTCTAAAGAAAATTCCAAATATCAACATGATTACATACATCTCCTTCTTCACCTTTTTAGTTAATTTGTTGAGGAAACATAAAACACCTTTTTACCTTTGCAATAACTTGTGAAAAATGTTTGTTCCGTCTTGAACACATCGATCTTCAAAGCCGGCCTCATAATCGGCATGGTCAAAAGCCGACACAAAGGGATATTTGATGCGCTCCCAAGTCCCTAATTAGCCCCAAGTTGGGCTTAAGTTAATCAAGTTGCGGAATTTTTGGGGACTCGGGGCACACTCCCAGCTCTCAGCACTAAAAGGGGTAGAGGGGGCGTGTTGAAGCTCCGGGATGGGACTAGGCAAAGTGACAAGCTATTCACTTACTTGAACCTGCATCAAACCAACCAACAAGTTGGTTAGTTCACATTCTGGAACACCCTTGGTGCTAGGACAAGCCACGGGCAACTCTAGATTCACTTGACTCACCATGGCCCGAACTTGGGGGAAGCCAGCACCTTCTCCCATATAGTATATTTTGTGCCTCTCCGCGGCACCCACATCGGAATGGCTTTTTGTCCTAGGATTCCCAAGGAGGAGTCCCGAAACTATCCTAGTTTGGACTCCCAAGACTTTGAGCGATCATAACTCTTTGCTCAGACCTCTGATTGGGATGAGGTCTAAAGCAAACTTGTAGCTCTCCTTGAGAGCTTTTCAACGGTGTGTCGCACTTCACCTGCATGCATTGGGGTCAGGTCGATTCCCGACTTTTAGTGGTCAGCAGTCAAATTGCCAATTTGACTCCCAACCCTTCTTTTTGCCATAACTTGTGTTTCAAATGTCTAAATGGCCCATGCGAACCCATTTTCGACATCTAAACTTCAATAGTTTTCCAATGATATAAAAAACACCCCAATGCGAGATGTTTTGACCCTTGCAATTGAGCTCTAAAGTTTCGAGAGTCCCGGAGGACTCCCAAATCCCAACTTTTGGGAGTGTGAGTTTCATCCTCACACTCTCCCAAGGTAGGGTTGGGACAATATTCATCCTTGTTTTATTACTTGGGAAGATTTTGTACTTGTCTAGAACCTCAAAAATATTCAACTTATTCTAATGTTGAATTACCTCTATAGTCCTTGGGTAGCTTAAACTCCCCTTATGATTACACAAATGGGAGATAGTCATCTAGTTGCAAGAGTATAAATCTATCTTTTATAAACAGAAAAAGAGTATGACAATGGAAAAAAATGAAAAAATTAGAAATACTATTTGAAGAAGTGATACGAAAAGGGGAATGTTTTTGAGCATCTGGCCTAACAATCAATGCCGACCATAAATAAAACGGTTTTCAATTCTAAGAAAATACTGATACTAGAAACAAAACTTTCTACAATCAATGCTGATTATAAGGATTTTGAACATTAAAGGAAATAGAAAGATAATAAGAGCATTTAAGGAAAGAAAATGATTTTTTTTAAGGATTCGAATAGATTTTCCTCTATAATTTGCATTAATTATAGGGTGTTGGGGCTATGAAATCAAACTTAAAAAAAACTTGCAAATAAAACAATGTAAAAAATCACTTCAAAGGAAGATTTTTATTTTTCTTAAAACGTATAGTTAGTGCGAACTACAAGGATGGAAGATAGAAAATTGACAAAATGTGGAGTTTTGAAGTTAAATCTATTACAATTCATTGTGTTCATATACATTTTTCAAAGGTTCTTTAGTTATGGTTGATACTGATTATAAATGTCTAATAGTGTTTAAGTACTCTAACTTTTCTATAAAAAAATGAAGCTTCCCTTGCGATCAATGTTGACCATAGAAATGAAAAGCATGTTCTAAAAGCACAATGGCTCCTTACAGCAATTGAGAAGTAGAATTTGAAAACCCACCTCCTTTTGATTTGTTGAAGCGAAGTCTCTTAACATAATAAATTGGTCTATTTGCGACTCCTACTCCATATCTACTTGTAAATGTACTACTCCACAATTCAATTCACTAATGTATGCCTAATAATGAATAGGAAATATATATAATTCCATAGGAGGTCGAAACCTAAATCATGGTACTGGAATTCTTATTCATATATATATTCATTTCAACCTAATTGGATTGCCCTAAAATTCACCTTTCTAAATTGCAAAATCTTGGTTGTTGAATCAAAATTTAACCCTTGGAATCCTTCCTCCACAATGTAGAATATAAAGTTAAAGCCTAATCCATATGTTACATAAGTTAAAGATAATTGAAATTGAACAACAAATATACCTCCTCCTGAGCGTCCCTGGAGGCTGATTCCACAACTCTTTCTTCAATGATGAATGCTTCTTGTTTATTCAAGAACATTTCCTCCCTATTAAGTTCTCACCTTCTAATGCAATTAACTATATTTTGGTTTATCTCTACTAATAAAATAAGGAATCATGTCATGAGTGCAAAAAGTTGGAAACCATAGCTCAAGTTAAAATATTATTTGCATGGAACATAAAATCTTAAGTTCATAACTCAAACATTTTGCTTGTTTCACCTTTGCCTCTAAATTTTCATTGGCATCCAAAATGAAATCCCAAGGTGTCCCAACACCCTGCATAATAGGAACCATCTTGCTCAGAAGAATGATGATGGAAAACCCTATGAAATATAAAAAATTTCATGAAAAAAAGTTTTTCCAGATGGAACTTAGCCATCATTGAAACCTTCTTGCAACATAAGCCCATAGCCGGCAAACAAATGAGCTCAAACATCGCTAAAACCTCCCCACAAGCCCAACTCAGGAATGCCTTTCGGGATCAACCTCGGCCATCACCAAGACATCCCCTATAGCTTGGCTTGGGAGTGATCTCGGCCATCGCAAGGACATATTTAGCACGCTAGCCCAAAAGTGATTTCGGCCATTACCAAGACCTCCCCAATAGCTTGGCCTAGGAAAAATCTCGGCCATCACTAAGACGTCCCTAATAAGGTAGCTCGAAAATGACCTCAACCATTATCGAGACCTCCCCGAAAACGATGTTGACCATTGTCGAAACCTCTTCAACATTATAATTCAAGAACAACCTCAACAATCGCCAAGACCTCCCCACAAGCTTCACTTGGGAGTGACCTCGGCCATTGTTGAAACCTCCCCTGCAGTTCGACCTGACAGCGATCTCAACCATTGCTGAGACTTGTTTGACATTTTTTCTCAGGAGCGACCTTAACAATTGCCAAGACTGCTTCATGAACACCACCTAGGAGTGACCTTAGCCATCACCAAGACCTCTCCTATAGCTCAGCTTGGGAGCGATTTCGACCATTGTCAAAATCTCCCTGGAATTCTTACCTAGGAATGTCCTTCGTAATTGTCGAGACCTCCCAATGAGCCTTGCTCGAAAGTGACCTCGGCCATCACCAAAACCTCCCCACAAGTTCTTTTAGCAACAGAAAAGATTGATTAAAAGTTCCCTCGAGCTCATGGGTGCCATCGTTCTTTTGAGCTTTGGCTTGAGGTCGTTGGAGCTCTTCAAATCAATGTCGTGCAACATCCAAATTAAAAAGACAAAGCATAAAATCATAGGAAGGGAGAGGAACTTACCTTTTGGCTTATTGTAATGTGTGTTGGAAAAAATTTAAATTAAAAATGAAGAAGATGAATTTACAATATTCTTTTTAATGATAACCGATATGACATCACTATTGGCAATTTCCTTGGATGTTCATGTCTTTATTTTGTCAAAATGTTGGTAGGTTGTTTGGGTGGCCGTGGGGCATATGTGTAATGTAAACATGTGTATCTCATTTTGCACATGATTACGTTCCGTGGGTTCATAGTACAATTCATTTATTATTGCACGTGGAATTAAGGATGAAGTTTAGTTTTGTTTAAATGCTCTCACTGGAAGAAATTTTGAAATATGAAACTACAATTTTAATTGCAAAAGACAAAATTTTAATCACAACAAACACATGTGACTATGAACCCTACAATTGCCTTAGACAAGTGGCAAAAGACAACTAGTTGTAAACAACTCCACCTAGCATGTATAGTCACACTAGTAGTCGCATATCACTTGCGATTACATGGATGTTTCATCCATTGACTAATTGTAGGACTATGAGACTACATATATGATTATTAAGAAAATTAAAATAAAAATAAATTAAAATGATTTAATATAATTTTTTAAATCACATGTATTAAACAAATGATTTGTATTTATAGAAATGATGCAATATATTCATTCATATTATTCCTAATTTCATAAATTTACATCCTATGAATTGTTGACATGTGTCACTATTTAAGCTAGGCTAAAAACATAATCTAAGTAACTAGGTAGGCCACCTAACCTAGGTACCTAAACGGGTCTAGGTAAACACCTAGGTTAAATATTTTAATTCTATAGGACATATATGGTTAACATACCATTGTTGACCACAACTATGTCATTTGTGAGGTTTGATACTTAAACCCCAAGGATGGATGTTAATTCCTTTGCCATCAAACCACCCCACTTGACGTGAAAACAAAATAAGACACATTCTATTTACCCAATACTTGGTTTTAAACATTGCACACACATTAACTTCAATACTTCATATTTTATTGAATTTGTCCAAATGAAAAATTTAAAAGTTTATTCTTGAAATACTTTAAATGATGTACACGATTAAATATATTTTTCCTCAAAAAAAAAACATTCATTTGATTTTTTTTTTGAATTTTATTAAATTGAATTACATTTCGATGACATTTTGTTGGAAAAACAAGTTCAAGCATATGATTTATAAATGGAAAATATTTTACCGCAAATTTTTAATAATAAATTATTTATTTATTTATCTCCCACATTTTAATCGTTCATTTCATAAAAAAAAACAATGTGATTATAATATCATATTTTAATTAATTTACATATAATTTTTATAAATGGATAATATAACAATTACATTTCAAAAATATATAATAAGATTATTTGCATCAGTTATATATATATATATATATATGAATTTGATGGAATTTCATATTTTATATTTCTCTAAATGTAATATATAAATTCTATCCAAAATTATGATAAAAACTTATGATCAAATAAATGATATATTTCTTGAACATTTTACTTAATTTGATTATATATGTTGTAATTTTACCATTAAATTTTATTTTTAATGTATGAAATATAATTAAATAATCATCATATATAACATTTATAAATATATCATAACTTTAATATATTTAATAAAGATATAATAATTTATATTGAACTATTGTCAATAAACAATAAAAATAACAATAAATAATTAGACACAAGTTGATTATCAAGTAAACATTATAATTCCAAAGATGCCACACATGTTTTAATCATCAAGGTATGGTAAATGGAAAAAAATATTGGGCCTTAGTTGTCAAAACAATTATGACCAGTTGCAAAATAACTAAGTTTTCATTCATTTAAATATCCATTCAATATTGGATGAAAAATGTGCATTTTCATTTTATTTTTCCATCTAAACATGTAATAATCACAAATTATAATCACATTTGCAACTTCATTTGGTTATATCAACATTGTAGTCACATATCTGATTATAATAGTCACATATATGACTACACATTTATGACTAAAATGACACATAGGACCAATTTAACTATACTTATAAAAGTAGTTGATTTGGACACTATTTGCATCTATAGTCATAACCTTATAGTTGGAATGGACAAGATTTATTTTAATGTCTAAAGCGTTTGGACTTTAATGATAGCACATAATAATTGCATTTATTTCAAATCAATTGTGTTTTTTCATTTATCGAGCTTCCTATAGTTGCTTCATTATGTAGGAAGTTCTGTTTTTAATTATGGCTAAATATTTTTTTCTCCATTATGTACATTATTTTAATCATTCTTATGAAATGTATATGTTTTTTTGTTTTGGTGATTATACACTAATGGTGTGGCATCAAAATATGTGACTTGATAAAACTTCATACATTTGATTTGCAATAATCTTATTGACAGTCATACGTGCCTTCATGTATAGTGTCTTATTATGTAAAGTACTATAATACCTTACCATTACAACACATGTTTGTCAAAGAACTAATATATTTATTAATTTAAATTCATCAAATATTTTTCAGGCATGTAGTTTTTCATCATTTCAACAATTTTGAAAATATTGAAGGTATTGTATAAAAGCCCTAGATATTTGGAGCATTGGTTGCACCAAGAATGATAATATGTTTAGAATCAATATATCATTGTTAATTCCCCAACAAATCACGTATGTGATGTGGCAAAATATTCCATGACAAGGCATGGAATATTTTGCCACGTCATATATTAATTCCATGTGGTAGAAAAATATACTAAAAATATTCTATGATGTGGCATGGAATATTCCTTAAGCTTCCTTCTTGTTCACACTCATTTGCTAGCATTGTTGGGCAAAATTTAGTGCATCACTTAACAACCAATGACCCCTAGACTAGTTCAAAATACAAATAGACACAATAGGGCCAAAAGAATCAACAATGATGTGACAAATGTGCCATGTCAAAGGAGGTGGTATTTTTGCATTCATTTTCACAGAATTATGCCTACTTAACATAATACAATAATTTTTTTGAACTGCAAAGCTTCCTGGAAAAGGATAACTTTGCTAGAAAATTTGTAATAGAAAAATGAAATGTTAGATTATGTGTAATAATAGTTGAAAAAAATGCAAAAAATGTTATGCAAAGTAAACATTGACAAAAAATGTGCACATAAAAAAGTCTAGAAAACAAAAAAAAATACCTTATCTTCATTGGAATAATCAATATCTGAGGGGGAATACTTGAATTTACACATGCCTTTTCCCATTATTCCTTACCCTTTTTAGATTTTTTTGGCCAAGTTATGCATTTCTTCAAATCTCCTTAAGTAGATTTTATTGACACATATCGTAAGTTTTTGCAAATTTGTTCCTTTGTTGTAGCATATTGGCAAGCTTTGGAAAATGCAATGCCCAAAATAAGTGCTTTGAAAACTTTCCTCCAAACCCAACATATCACAATTCACAATTGATTTTAAGGTTGTAGTCATTGTGTTTAAATTAGATCCCTCATCCTTGACATAAACAATAATTTTTTTCCTCAATGCATAATTGTCTAACAATTTTGTTAATTTTAAAACCAAAGTTTGTTTAATAATGTCTGTTGGCTCAAAAAGACCAAGGGTAATGTGTTTTGGCTGCCAATCATCTCCTAAAAATTAATCACCAATGCAAAAATATCATGTGACCTAACTTTTAACATCCACAGATCAAAGCTTATAGTTACAAAATGACATTATACTAAAGTTGATAAAATATATACTTGTTTAGTTTTTTCCACTAATTTAGGCAATAATTCATTGGTTTTTGGAAAGAAAAATTATTTATGTACATAAATGCATATTAAATCTTTTTAACCAATTACTTTTTACAAATTGTTAAGGAAGATGGTTTTTGACAATTAAAAGAGTCAAATCTTCCAAAAAATTTTTTTACTACACATCATTTTTCTAAAAAGGTTCTTTTGTAGCAAAAAATTAAATATGGAATTAGAAGAAACATTTGGTCTCTTTTTGGAAGGTTGTCTTTCATCTTTTTTAAGAGACAATTGATTTCTTCTTCAATTTTTTTAAAATATTAAAAGGATTTGAATTGACATGTTTCTTTAATGTAGCTATGCCATTAGCTATATTATATATGATTAATCATTTCCTAGCTTGCGTTTTTGGATCTACATTCAATATTGGATTATTGTGGCAAAGAATGTATCGCATAGTTTCAAGAGCTGTTACATTAACTTCTTTGTTATCATTAACACAATAAAATGCCCAACACAATGCATTTATGTTATTTCCTCTCCAAAATGTTCTTTGTGCATGTAACTTTAAATTATTTTCATTCATTTATAGATTCCTACTTCCTTTTGTTCGAAGACTTCCCATTTCTTTAGGTTTTGGAAAAATTTCATCTTCTATTCCTATTTCATTCATAAATACATCACATGTATTTTCATTTTTAGAAAAATATTCCATTATTACTTTGATTTGTGATTAAGAATTATTACCCTGATGAGTAATGAAAAAAATTGAACAATTTTATGCTCTCATCAAAAACTAAAACTTAACATTTACAAACAATTACAAAATGAAATTTATCAAAGATTAAAAACTAACATTTACAAGTACTTACAAAATGTAATCTATCTTTTAAGATTTTACAAAAATAAAATATGTATATTTCTAAAGTTTCAAAGAAAGTTTAAGGATTATAAGGTGGAAAAAGTATGGGGTTTTTGGGTGAAAAACATTTATAGTTTATGTTTAAGTTTAGGAAATCCTACAATAAAAAACAACAAAGAACATGAATTAAAAAATTGTTACATAATAAAAAGAAACAACACAAAAAAACAAAAAGTGAGTGTAATAACAACAAAAGCAAAAACAACAACAAAACAAAACAACAACCCAAAAAAAAAAAATCAAACAATTGGAAATATGCTAAAGAATTTACCTCTGGTGTTTAAGTTGGTGTTGAAGTTCCAAGCTTCAATTTGCACATGGCAAGGGCAAGGGAAGTACCATATTAACTAAGCAAAATAGAGTAACATGAACGCAAGAAAAACAACAACGACAACACGAAAAGAACAACAAAAGTTGGGTTAATATGTACTTGATATGCGTGATGGTGCGAGAATAGTAGCGTAAGGGGAGCAACAACGTGAGAAGAGCGGCAAGGTGAAAAGAACAGTGCAAAAGTAGTAGTAACGCAAAAAAAGTGGCAGCGAGAAAGGAGCTATAACCCAAGAGGAATGGTAGCTAAAAAGGAGCTGTAGCCCAAGAGGAGTGGCACGGGAAAGGAGCTACAACCCAAGAAGAACGACAACGGGAAAAGAATTGCAACCTGAAAGGAGTGGTAGCAAGAAAGGAGCAATGCGAGAAAAGTAGTGTGAAAAGAGGTAATGTGAGGAACGACAACACGTGAAAAATGACAACACATGAGGAGTGGTAACACAAGAGGAGTGACAATGTGAAAGGAGTAGCCGGAGGAACAACACAAGAAAAGCAATGTGAAAAATAGTGCAAAAGGAATAGCGTAAGAGAAATAATGTGAAAGGAGCAGCATAAAAAAACTAGAAACTAAAAAACTAGGATCTAACAATGGCAACACAAAGCAAGAACACCAACCAACAAGCACGAAATGAACATAACAAGAGCATTAAAAGATAATAAAAAAGTCATTGTGACCAAAAATGAAGCTTGGACTTCATTTTTATACACTTTCTTTATCCCTAACCCTAAATAACACCTTTGCCTCCCTAGGCACCGGTAACTATTTAGGAACCCTAAAGCTTAAACTACAAGAAATCAAATAGAAAAATTCTCGAAGAGAACCTGTCCGATTCTCCAAAATAAAAAATAAAGAGAATCGATTCTCATTCATGTGAAAACTGAAGGTTGGTTCTCCATCCAGTTTTCATAATCAACCATGTCGACCAGTTTTCACAATGAGAACCGGGTTAGGATTCAAGAACCGCCCAACACTGGTAAGGACCCGCAAAGTTTTTTTTTCTTTTTTATTTTTTGTGCCGGACATCTTTGATTTGTCAATCACAAAAATATTTAATCAATCTTTAGACAATCCCAAAATAAATATATTGTTGTCTCCTCCTTTTGGACTGGACTGGGGTCAATATAATAAGAATAGAACTTAGGGCAAAGGTTTTAGGATAATCCGAACTATTAGGAATATGTTGGGGGAACACATTGGAAAATTGGAGAACATTTCAAGAAACCACTAAGAATTTTTTGGGAACATATTGAGAACAACAAAAGTCCAAATAATCCAACCCCCCCCCCCCCCCCCCCCACCCCTCTTTCATAAAGAAAAAAAACTACAACCCCCTTGAGCCATTTTGTCTCACTTCATTGGCTACCAAGAAAATCAGTGGCATTTGCTAGAAATTGTAATTCACAAAAAGACATCACTTCCTCAAAATTCACACCAACAATGCAAAGATACACAAAGATGAAACTTGTTGAATGTTAAACGTTTCAATTGGAGGCAAAACCAATTTCACCCCATGTATTTTTTCATTTCACCCCATTCCCAATTACTTTTAGATATGGTTTTCAAATCCATTTGGGAAATGTTGTTTCATAAATTACATGACATGTGGAAGTCCAAGTTTCGCATGCTTACATGCCAAACAATTGCCAACGACTGGGTTGTTATATACAATGAAAACCTCAATGAACTCCGCAAACTAATGGTCCACACCTTAGAAAAGACTACTTCACTATGATGATATAAACAAAGACCATGTATCCCTTGATTGTTACAAGTCTTCAAACTAAAAATGAACTCAAGCACCTTCATTCCTATCAGAAAGATTAAAAGAAAATAATTTATTGATGTCAAAGGGGAAATGGTAGAGGGTTTGCATTGTCATAGTCAACAAAAGCTTTAGCAAAACTCCATTTCATGGTTTCTTTGGAAGAATAGAAACTTTGGATTTTGACCTTGATCATTGGAAACGGGTCGTTGTTGGTGGAATATAAAACTGAAAAATTGTGTAAGTTGTTAAAGAACATAATTTCACTAATTTGCAAAATCCTAAAAAAGTGGCCATGTGTGTTACCTATAATATAAAATGGAGTGAAGTTTGGAAAAAGAACATAGTTAAGAAAAATGCATGTTTTCTTTGAATCATATACCATAAAACCATAGTTGTTAACTATTAAAAAGTCTAGGTGTGCAAGGACATCAAAGTCAACTACCTCATGTGTGATCTAATGGCACCTACCTTAACTCATAGGTTCTATGAATGCAGTAAAGTGTAAATAGTGTGAAAGTGGGTAGCTACTATTGTCTGTTGGTTTAAACATTTGCCAATGATTTAGGGAAGTATGAAAAGGTTGGACATTATGTGTATATTCAACAAGAAGCTTCTTCAATCCTTTAAGGCATTTACACCTATATGGTCATTCTTAAAAGGAGTTGTTATTTGGTGCATTTGGATAAAAATGAATGAAGGAATATTCAACAACAAGGCTTTTTCGAATCATAAGTTGGGGGTAGATGATCAGAAATGGCTTAATTGTTTACAACATGTTAATATGGGATAAAACTCGTTGGCAAATAATTGTTATGCTTGATATTGAAAATGAACTTATGGAGAATTTTGACAAAACATGGGGCTCCCACTTTTTGATTTATGTCGAGGACCACCAAAAGATTAGGTGGAAGTTTCAACTACCTAGTTTGGTTAGTATGACTAATTAACCTTTGGGGCTCCTTGGGGTTCTTTGGCATGTTGAGGGGTTTCCCTTGGCCTCTATGTTTATTTGTTTCCTTTTTGTTATGGATTTTGCAAAATTTCCGAATGTCATTTTTTTTCAGATCTCATTTGAATCATAGAAAAAAATGACTATTTCAAAAACAAAAAAAATTATGTTCAAAGGATCCAAAAAAGGCATTCAATGTTTGGAGTAACCATTCAAAATCATACATTTATTATGTTTTTCCATTTGAGACCATGGTAATTATGACAAGTTGTTATTTTTTTATTCGTATCATATCAAGAATCTAAAATTTAAAATCCATTTAATCCAATTTTAGGTTTCGTTTTAAGGACATTTGAAAATGAACAACCATTATGTCCAAAATAAACAATTTTGCAAAGGACTTCCAAAGGATTCATATAATTTTTAAAATAATGGAAAAATATCTAAATGATAACAACTTATTAGCCACATTAAAAAAAAATTCATGATTTTTTTAAAATATAGAATTTTAGACTTTAAAAAATTCAAGGCATTTTTCAAAATTGTTTCAAAAATTTAAACATCCTTTACCACATATAAATGGAATATAATGTACATGATGTATGAAGTAAAGTTATATTTTATTAAATAAAAAAATGATCCTTAAAAGAGTGAACATATTTTGGTATGATTTGAAATTTTATCATTTTTCAAAACAAAACACTAAATGTTGAACATTTTTTTAAATTCATATTTATTTAGCTCAATGATTAATAAATAATATGTGATGCATTTGGGCAACTTTAAATATTTTTTATAACAAGTGGCTAAAGATTTCATTCTAAAACTCATTTGCATGGAAATGTTATTTTTGAAAGAAAATACTTATAATCTTTGTTTAAAGTAACATCATCAACTCTTTTGAACTTGTTTTGAACCAATTATAGTACATAAAAACTTTATTAAAGTAAGTTTTCACACATGATATGAGGGCCTTTATATAAGTCTTATCACATTCAAAATAGTAAAATGGCTCCATTTCCTCAACATCCAAAAAAAAACAATACACAACAAGCAACATCATCCATGTAAGGAGGAGTTGTGCTTTAAAGCCCCTATCTTGGGTTTTAGTTTGATATTTTAATGATCTATATTTCATCCCCAAATTGAGTATATTATACTAGAATAGCAAGTTTGGCAAAAAAATATTTAAAAAATAAAAATAAAGGAAAATTAGATGATTTCCTTGTTGAATTTTTTAAAAATATAGTGGTAAAATGCAAAAATACAAGAAATTATGTATGTATTGTCAATGCACTTTGATTACATTCACATTTCCTACACCCATGACTTCCCACACTCCCCTTGCTATTCTTACATCCCACATTCATTTGCAATCAATGGCATGACTTACATTCTAACAAAACTAGAGTGCCAAGCTCAATAATCTTTACTAGCCAAAATAAATCCTCACACTTGCAAGCATTTTTGCTTCAATTCCAATCCGTCATTTTTTGCTTGCAACATGATTGTTAATTATGCACTCCTTTTTGTTATTTTTGAACTTTTAAAATAAATAAATTAACAAGGCTTTGAGAACGTGTTTTGAACAATAGTGTTGTTTGTTGTTGTGCGGAGGTTGCTTTTGGCACAATGTTGCAGGGTTTTGGAAGTTGTTATGTGAAACTTAACAATATGGGAAATTTCTTGTGGCAAGTGGCAGGGCACATAATGGTTGAATTGTGGAGCAAAGAGTGTGAAATTTAAGCCAACCTAGTGTGATGATGTTGTAATGTGTTCATTTGTAACACATGGCATCTTCGAACACACTAAACATTGCTTTCTAGAGGTCGAGGGCAATGGCACTATGGTGTGTTTGTACACAATTCGTTATGACTCCAAAACTCTTTTGTCAAATATTTATGTCATTTATTTCGATTTTGTTGTCATATTTTGTCCTTTTTTGTTTTACATAAGCTTAAACAACAAGGCCAGTGCACAATATTGGTTTCAATGTTTTTATTTTCAAGTCTTTGAGGTCGAAATAGTGATGATGCATGCTAAAAAAAAATGTTAAAAGTTGTTGAGATTGTTCTTGAAATTAGAAAATTGATAATTTACAACTTTGTCCCCTCTATGCCATTTTTACTTTTGTCTTTACTTTTATAGAGCCCTCGGCAAAGTCATCACAAGCATACACATGGCAATGGGTTTTTTTCTTTCATCTGGTAAGTCAAAATAGTTTTCAAAATTTTGTGAAATGTTAGTGGGGATTTGCCAAATTTTTAAAAAGAACCTTGAGATTCAATACAATACCCAACATATTTTGTAGGATTTTTCTCAAAAATGAAAAGGGGCAATCATCCATGGGAAGATGCAAAAATAAAATGGCAATGTTCCTTGGGAAATAATGCTTTAGTATAAATAATTTAGCACCCTTTTACATATTGTATTTGATTACACTTGTTAGTTTTGGTAATTGAAAACCTTTAAATATTTTTTTCCTAATTTATTATTATTTTTTCTTATATAACAAAAAATTGCCATCATAATAAACTTGTAAGCACCCATGCAACCTTAGTAGCAACATTTGCATTTGAAGCAAATAACAAAACACACTAGAAACAAACTTTTGGTGTTATGTTTATACCTTACGTTCTTTAATTAGAGTGGAGTAGATTTATGATGTTACTTTCATGGTGAGTGTATAAGAAATTGTGGATGTGATGGTGGATATAAAAATAATTTAGTGTCATCATAAAGTGTACATATTAAGCTCTAAAACAATTTGCATTATCATGAAAAAAAATGATAATGAAAAGAAAGTTATGATAACAACACAACAACCATGTATTTTCATGTACTATAGGTAAAATCACAATAAAAATTGTGATGTTACTTAATATTTGCAAGCCATAAGAATAGCTCCTAATGATACTTAAGTGGGAAGGGTTGTGAGCTTTGATGTGAATTAGAGAAGACCAACCCTACAAATTAACGCATGTAGTAATAGGTACCAACATTATATAATTTTCTTTTTTCTATTTTTCTCAATCCAAAGATTTGATTGACATGTTTTCAATCTAATAACTTTATAATGTTAAATTTATGTAAATTGCATGTTAGATGCATAACACAAAAATGTACCTTATTTGTCACTTTTTCTTGCTAAACATGTAAGAGAGGTTATGCTTGATCAAGCAATTGCATTTGACAATTGGGTTACCCTTGTCAATGACTATTCTATAACAATGTTAATTGACACTTCAACATCAACACCTTCATTATAAAATGTGTTGTTGAAATCGATTGCAAGTGCATTTGCATTGGTGTTGAACAATGTATTTTCCATGTTCTCTAACATAACTTATCTTTGAAAGTCCTTCAATTCTCAAATAAACTCAATAATCTTGTTTGCTTCCACCCCGTTATTACCATTTTTGGTTTGGTTACAACATGCATACATGTTAAATGTAACTAGCCACATATATTGGGCTTGAGGGTAAACATCTTCAAATCCATATGAATATCTTTGTTGGTGTTTAGTTCTAGGTTATGATAGCACCCATTGTATATTTGTTGAATCCTTGGCAAAATGCATGCTTGAATGGACGCCGAAGCATCACATCTATTAGTTAGTAAATGCTTGTGCAATTAGTTGGGATGTAAATAATGTGAATTTTGGGATGAGTATGTTTCATCCAATCTTGAATTTTTTTGCTAATGTGGACACTCCAACAATCAATGAACCAAATCATTTCTTGATATACTAGAAGGTGTAAGAGCTCAATTTGTGAAGCCTTATAAGCGGAAAAATAACATTCACAAACTCCTTGCAAGTTTTCAATGTAGACTAGTGATTGTGATTAAAGGTGATATGTTAACCATAATTTTAACACATGTTGTTCGACCAACATTTAACGGTGGTAGGTTACATGATGTGTTCCCTTGGAAAATCACTAGGAATGGTAAACATTGGCCATTAACAAATGAAGATACCACCATGGTTACTTGGTGTTGATTTTCCATACCATGGACCTTCACATGTCGAAAACCTTTTGTTTCCCATGTCCTAGTGCCACCTATAGAACAATGTGTATTCCAATTTGGTCTATGTTCACAACTAATTCCTAAAGGATTTTGTAAACCATAACCAAGTAAACACATCGTTGTGCCATAACTTTCCCTTGTAGCTCAATATAGTCCTTCAGTAATTTGCCAACTATTGTAGTTGAAGCATGATAGCTCCAATTGAATTGGCTTTTTATGAAACTTTTTGTCCATACATAAGAAACATGAAATGTAGTCATGTGAGTTTTCTCAAGTAGATGAGGTGCTCATTTGAAGATAATTGCCTTGATCGAAGGTTGAATGCAAATAATGGACAAAGGTTGTCATGCTACCATGTGCTTCTTCAACAACTCACATATTTCCTCTATAAGAACAAGGTGTGCATCCAAGATAGGAGAATGTTGTACAAATTTGGCAAAAGTAGTGCTGAGCTTTACATAATGCTTGTAATTTTCCTTGAATTCTCCATTATGATGGAACCATTCAACTAGATAACCTTTTGATAAATGATCATAAACACCATCTACCTCTCTTGGCTTTCTATATGTTGCCTTCAAGTACTTCAAAACACTATAAATGTTTTGGTGATGTTTCATAGTAGCATAAATAGGTGGCCAAAGGGAAGGGGTGAACCAATTTGATTAGGGCCCCTGACATTATTGGTTGATGGAATTGATTTGATTTTTGGCTTAAATCTCTTTCTCCTAATGGTGTTCCAATCTCTCATTCAACCTTGCAAAATCTCTCTCTCTCTCTCTCTCTCTCTCTCTCTCTCTCTCTCAATCTCCATTTCCTTTTTGTTGATGGAAATGAAAATTCCACAATCTAAACATTGTTGTTTCTTGGCCATTGCACAAATTTTGCGCAAGCAACAATTGTACTAAAATAAACATACAAATGCAAAAAACAAAGGGGATATAAAGTATCACACTGAATAGGAAATTATAATTAAATAATTAGGGTTAAAATGCAACTTGGCACAAACAAATGGAAATTGTTAAACTTTTCCCTAAATTACAAAAGGGTAAGCACTTAGGGTGTAAAAAGATAAGCCATCATGAACTAATGAAATGGTTGAAATTGACACACACGGATGAAAAAATTGATGCACACAGATGAAAACTTAAAATGTTTGCCAAATAACTTTTTTTTTGGGTTAAAAATTGCCAGTTTTTAAAAAAATAAATTGAGTACCAAACCTTTTTTTTTAAAAAATTTATCAAACATAAAAATGTTAAATGTGTTATTTTGGTATGATATCCATAAAGTGAAAAAAAATCAATATTTTTTCCTAAATTTGGATATTGGCTCAAAAGATTTGTAAAATCTTTATTTGAAAAGACTTTCATTTAATGAAAAATATGAACAACAATCAAGGCCTAGGTAAAGCAAATCTAAATTTGGGGATGAAATTTTCCTAAGGAGAAATCTATGGGAAAATACAAATTTAGTCCCCTAATTTTATCCTACAAATTATTTTCATCCTAACATCTCATTTCATCTCTATTTTTTAAAAAGTTGACACCAAATAACTTTAATTTAATTTGGGGTACTTTATAGTGAGATTTAGTGTGCATGTTGTTTTTTTATCCCCATCCATCAAAATGAAATATTAGATACCAATGTAAAATGTAAAATTAATTAAATGCCACTACATGGGCCAATCAAAACCAATCATATTTTTTATTGGCATTTTTGGAAAGGCTTACATCATGTTCACGCTTATAAGTTCAAACTCAACTTCATGTTATTTAAAACCTAAACTTCATTTACATTTATTAGTTATAAGTTATATACTATAAACATCTACAACTTGTAAAATAATTTTTGGATGAAATATAATTAATTTTATGTTGGTTTGGGCTAATACATGTGCACATTATTTGATATTTGCAAAAACAATTTACATAATATAATTATTGTTTTTGATTGATCAAAATTGGTCAAGGTGCTTTCATTTAAATAATCTATCACCTTTTATTATCCCAATTTTCATGTTTATGGATGAGGTTTGGGAAACAATTAATAAACCATCTAGGATGTGATAAACACTACTAAAAGCTAAAATAAAAGGTATAAGTTGTATTCTCCTTCCTATTAAATCACTTATGTGTCTCTTAATGAATTATTTTGATAAAGGTAGTAGGTTGAGCACTATGGGTTTATACATGTGACAAATGAACACACTTAATTGTTCATTTTGGCCTTTCCATGGGAAACTTGCCCCTAGAAAAAGGACTTTTTTGTATCATACATCATTTTCAAATAGACAAAAGGAATGACCAAACGTTTTTTACCACTTGCACAACATTTCATGAAACCATGAATAAACATGGAGTCAAATGCACAAAACAATAACTTCAAACCCACTTGAAGCAAAAATTGCATTTGAAACTAGTAGGTTTCATTTAAAACTTTTCCTTGTGAAATTTTTCTCAACAAATTTTCTTTTTTCATCCCACTCTTTATGATAGTTGTTTGAAATCCTTTTTACTTTTTATGTTTTCTATTCCAATTTTCATGTTATTTGTTACCTCTTTTTTTTTGTTTAAAAACTATCAAGTCAAAAGTATGAGTGCATATAATGTTCAAAAGGTGATGCTTTCAAGGTTTAATGAATCAAAATTTGGGTTGAAGGTTCATAAATTTATTTATTTATTTTGTTTATTTTGTTATTAGGTTCAAATCCTCTTCACATTTTATGTTTTCCATTTCAATTTCCGTAAAGTTGGGCCATTTTCATTTATGTCACCTACAAACTTCAAATTAAACATTTGAACACACAAAAAATAATCTTTTCAAGATTTTAAACATCAACATGATTTTTTCAATGTATTTAGAGGACACATTATAAGATGAAATAAAAAAAACCTCACTCCTTTTTTTTCATCATTTTCCTATGATACTTTGGGCATTTATCGAATGTCATGATAAACAATGAAAAATAAAATTATACCAACACTTTATGTCGATTCTCACACTTGAAGTGGGCCATTCTTGAAATAAGCATCAATTCATGGTGGAGTAGAAGGTTGTTTATTTTGGGAATGCCCCACTCCTTGAACATTACTTTGCACAAAATAGGCAAATATTCAATTTGAAGTTGTTGGGTCTTAATTTTTTTTGGTTTATTGTTTGTTTTTTTTTTATCCTTTCCACATTTTGTGAAATTCATCTAAATTATTATGATATTATTGAAGTTGAATTTATTTTGATTTTCAATATCAACATTGATAATATTTGCATTTAAAAAAAAAACAACAACATTATATACAAACAAACAAGCTTGAGACAAAAAAAATCAAATGTGAAACTAACTGTGTTATTTTGAATTTCAATTTTAATAAAGTAAAACTACAACTACTTTCCCTTGGGTTTTGTGAGTAGATGGGATGATGGTTACTTCCATGGACACATCGTCAATTCTTCAACAAATCAATTCATTAAGTAGATCAATGGTCAACCATTGTTTCCATTTGAAAATGAAAGTTTTAAGTATAACATTTGTAGAAAATCAATTTTGATAATTAGTTTACTAAATGTGGCCATCGTATTTGAATATTGGATGACATAGTGGAGAATTAAACAATGAACACACATCTATCATATAGTGTGGCATTACATTTTAGTTGTTAAATGTTCAATCAATTTAATTAATTACCAACTTCATTCAAACTACTTTGAAAATACAATTGCTCAAGTTTTCAAATTGTTTTTTAAAAGACAATTATTTCAACAAAACATGGAATTGAATAGATTGAATAAAAATATAAAATATTGCAATAATTATTAAAATGAGTTCATATGGAATTGGTAAATTTTATGTATTTAAAAAAAAATTTCAACACTTGAAACATTTGTAAAATTGGTGGAAAACGATTGAAAGTTGGTATTTATTAGGTGAGGATATTGTGAACATGGCATAACCTTCCCATATTTTTTCAATCATGTTCTCCATGTGTTTTTAATTTCCTTTCAACCACAAGATGCATATTTTCACAATTTTTCTTTTTACCTCACAAGAAGTAAAATCTTAATCCCAAAATTATACGCCTTTTACAAGTTTTCTAACAACATGAAATCAACTTAATAAATGATGTTATTCTAAAAATGTATGGTAATTCCCATCAATTTAACAATTGTGCAACCTAATGTTTTTGATAAACAATCTCAACTTCCCACATGACAATCATATTATTAGGCATTCTAATTGTAAACAATCAATCCTTAATTTTAATTTAATTTAATTTAACTTTTTTGCACTTTGAAACTAATGATAAATTGTAATAATCACAATTTGAATTAAAGATTTATGGTTAGATTGTTTAATTGTTTAATGAACTTAGAAGTTTTGAAATCAACCATTATGATGAACTTTATTTTGTTTTATGAAACAACATGTGAGGAACAATATGATGTTGCTACCTAATGAATATTACTTGTGAATTTTTTCGTGGATTTGGATTTTGTTCAAGTCCTAGTTGCTCTAATAGTGTGAGATGACAACCAAATACAACAAAAATTTGTAACTAGTTAAAATTGGAGAGAGTAGAATAGGTCACTAACTCGGGCCAAATTAGCTTGGAAAGAGCACTTGGCAATTTTTAAAATATATATTTGAAGGGACTTTATATCCTTGAATATCCTTCCTATACAAGAGGGGAAGGATATTATGGCCATTCCTTAAGGGTGGGAGGGATCTTACACCTACTTATCCTACGCCTATAAGTAGATGTAAAGACCCTTCCTCCTCCTACACCACAAGGTTTAGGGTCTATGGTAAAGCACAAGGCAAGCGTTATTGTGAAATTAAACATACGAATGCACACATTTCCAAAATATGGGGTTGAACCGAGCTTCCTAATTTTCGGAATGCACCCACCATGGGGTTTAACCAATGGGTGAGGGACATTCCCAAAACATGGGGGTTAGACTTGGCCCTTGCTTTGGACCAACCCCATCAGCCAAGGGCCTTAACCCTACACTTTTCTAGGGATGAGATTGAACCTGGCACTCACCAAGGGCATCGGGCAGGATGGATGATTTGTAGACATTTTTCATTGTATTCTTGCCCCATAGCAAACCATAGTGGTTAATTATGTACTACCCAATCATCCACATGTGCTGTTTATTTATCAAGTAACCACAAAATTAACTTATGGAATTTTGGTAATAACTACATGAAGTTTTTTTTGGTAGGTTCTCTTAACTCTAAACCTTTAACATAATGAGACCTTTTTACAACATTTTGTTTTTTTTTTTTTTTTTGGTAAAAATAAAAGGAAAAAAATTTTTTACCAAATTATAGGTTAAAAATGTTTGTTAATTATTGGTTATTTAATCAATGGTG